>JGI26088J50261_1001618_pt1 | contig 12010 bp, 15 predicted proteins | sample SaaInl1SG_22_DNA_FD_50261 | JGI IMG/M metagenome (IMG submission 50261)
GTTGCTGATTCTTCTTCTTCACCTTTTTTTATTGGCTCTGTTTTATTCCAAACCTTGATTTGATCTTCTTTGGTCAAACCAGAAATTATTTCCACATTGACNCCATCAGAAATTCCAATTTCAACATCTCTACGTTCAAATTTTTGATCNTCGGTCTGTACCTCTACATAAGGCTCTTCTGTTTCTCGATCAAACTGCAACAAAGCTTCAGGGATAGCCATAATGCTGTCTTTACGTTCTAATACCAATGAGGCGTTTGCACTGTAGCCCGCACGGACAAAAATAGAATCGTTTAAAAATAGATCTGCTTCAATGATAAACTGTACCGCTCCCTGTTCCTCGTTTCCTTTAGGAGCAATAAATTTTAGCTGGGCTTCCAGGGCTTGGTCTTCAATAGCTCCTAAATTCACTTCTAAGGGCATGCCCACGCGCAACTTCCCTACTTCTGCTTCATCTACTTTTCCTTCAAAAATCATCTTGTTTAAATCCGCAATGGTCGCAATGGTTGTCCCTGCGTTAAAACTGTTACTCGCAATGACTTGAAACCCTTCTTCTACAGGGATTTCTAGAANCGTNCCNGGAACTGTAGCACGGATGTTTGTATTGGCAGAAGCAGCGCCNCCTTTCGATCCTGAACGTATNATTTGCAAATCAGAAACCGCATTGGAAACATCNTGTTTTGATTGGTTAAAACGCAATTGTACATTGTCAAAATTCTGCTTCGAAATGATCCCTTTTTCATAGAGATCTTTATTTCTGTTTAACTCTATCTCTGCATTTTTGAGTACAATTCTAGAATTTGCCAATCGCCCTTCGGCACTGTTTAGATTTTGTTCGTTAGGGACGACCTTAATTTTGGCTAAAAGGTCTCCTGTATTTACAAGATCTCCTTCTTCGACAAAGAGTGCTTCGATAATTCCTTGGATCTGAGGTTTAATTTCAACTTCATCTTCGGGGATTACTTTTCCCGTCACTACAGTTTTCCTTTCTATGGAAGTAGTAATGACCGTTTGGGTCTCATAAACAATCGCAGACTTGTTGTTGGTCTTAATAAAAAAAGCTGCGGCAAACAAAGCACCGAAGACTAATAGTGCAATTCCGATGTATTTTAATATTTTCATGGGTTTGTTATATAAGTGGTTTTATTCTTCTCTTAATGCGTCAATTGGTTTTATACTTACTGCTCGTTGAGCAGGAATCAGTCCGATGAGTGTTCCCAGAAATACCATGATAAACAAAGCTCCCAAAATGAAGGGGATGGGAACTGTTGGATTGGTATAAGGAAAATCGGTTAAGTCTTGCGTGGCTGCATTGATCCCAAAAAGGACTAGGGCCCCTAAGATGATTCCTAGGATTCCTGCAATGACAGTTAAAAATACAGACTCTAAAATAATTTGATTGCGGACTTCCCCTGGGGTGGCTCCTAAGGCTCTTCTCACGCCCAGTTCTTTGGTGCGCTCTTTGACTGAAATCAATAGGATGTTTCCAATTCCAATCACTCCGGCAATTATGGTTGCAATTCCTACAATCAAAGACAACAAGGTCATCCCTTTAGAAAAACCTACAATTTTATTGAAAATTGCACCTAGATTAAATCCTCCAAAGGCGCGTTCATCGTCCGGAGAAACTCTGTGGACTCGCTTCAGCGCTGCTTTGATGTCTTTTTCTACCGCCACCACATCTGCATCATCATAGGCAGCAATAGTGAACCATTGAACTCGATCTCCTGAATTATAAATTTTTCGGTAGGTTTCAAAAGGAATAAAGATATCTCCATCGCTTTCAAATCCCCCTCCAGGAACATACTTATGAACTCCAATGACTTGAAAATAAATGTTGTCTATTCGAATGTATTGTCCGATGGGATTTTCCTCTTTTTCAAAAAGTTCAGTTTGGGTTCGTTCTCCAATCACACAAACCTTGCGTCGGTATTTTATGTCCTCTTCGTTGATAAACCGACCTCCATTATATATTTTTTTGGTTGCAATTTTCGTGTATTCAGGAAAATCTCCATAGACATTGTAATTACTGGACTTATTTTTACGCACTACCTGTGGACTGGATCCACCAAATACACCTCTGGCATTTCGAGGCGCAATAAATTCCACTTCAGGAATACGTTGTTTGATATAATCAATATCGGAAAGTTTGAGCTCTATTCTACGTCCAATTTTAAATCCGTCGTAGGGAATGCTAGTCCGCTGTGCCCAAACAAACATGGAATTCATCGCAATATTTTCAAACTGTCTTTCAAAGCCATTATCCAAGCCTTTTGCAGCACCAGAAAGCGCGATGTAGATAAAAATTCCCCATAGCACTCCTATGACGGTAATGATGGTGCGGGTTTTGTTTTTAGAAATCGATCCAAAAATTTCTTGCCATGTATCTCGGTCGAAAATTACTTTTAAACTATTCATCTCTTAGGGCAACTATAGGTTTTATACGCGAAGCTCTTTTGGCAGGAATGTAACCTGCAACAGCTCCAAAAATGATCAATACCAATGTGGCAGCAAAGGCAGTTCCAAAATCGATAAACGGATTTTTTATGAAGTACTCTTCTAAGGTAAGACCAATATTTTCCAGTACTAAAATTCCTAAAAAAAGACCGATGTATCCCGAAATNGNNGTAATAAAAACAGATTCTTGTAAAATCATTTGAATTACGGAAATTGGGGTAGCCCCTAGCGCTTTTCGAATACCTAATTCTTTTGTCCGCTCCTTGACCACAAATACCATAATNTTGGATATTCCTATGATTCCAGCGATCAGTGTCCCNAGACCTACAAAACTTACAATTAATTGGAGAACGACTGCAAATTGTTGGCTTTGCTTTAAATCGTCTGTTAGGTTTTGAAAGTACACTCCGTTAGGATCGCTTGGAGCAATGGATTTTTTTTCCTTAAAATAGTTCTTTAATGACTTTTCTAGTGCTAAGGCTCCCGCATGGCCCAACTCTTTTCTAAAGGTTACAATAATTTGATCTACCTTATCGTTACTTTTTTCTATAAGTTGGCGGGTCGTGTAGGGAATGTAAATATTTCGTTCTTCGTTGTCTCCTCCATCATCCTGAAAAACGCCAATGACTTTAAAAGCAATGGTTCCGATATTGATGTATTTTCCGATGGGATCTTCCCCTTTAAACAAGTCTTTTGCAACCAGCCTCCCTATTACAGCACTTTTCTTTTTTTCTTCTAAGTCGGATGGATTGATATACCTTCCTTTCATCAGGATTGTTTTTTCTATAAATTGATGTCCTGGAGCTACTGCTCTGGTGGGATAGGTATTGCTCTCATTTTTATATCGCGTCAGAGCGGATCTAGTAATTCTAGGGGTCAGATACTCAATAAAAAAAGCAAAATTTTCATCAATTTCTTTTAAATCCTCATTTTTAAATTCGATTCTTCGATTGGCCTTAAAACCCTTGTAAGGCTCTGAAGTTTTACCGGGATAGATAAAAATAGTATTGCTCGCATCGTCCAAAAAGAATTCTTGAAATGTATTTTTTAAGCCGTTCCCAAGACCAAAAAGAATGATGAAGATAAAGATTCCTAAGGCCACCGTAAACCCAGATAAAAACGTACGGAGCTTGTTTTTACTGATGGTGTCAAATATTTCTCTCCAACGGTCTCTGTTAAACATAGGATGAAGCTAGGACTTGTTTTATTTTTTTGTCTTCAATGATGACACCGTCTTTGAGTTGTACAATACGTTTGCACATCTGGGCAATGTCGTGTTCATGAGTAACCACTAAAATAGTTTTCCCTTCTTCATTTATCTTTTGAATCAAATCCATCACCTCATAGGAAGTTGTGGTATCTAGCGCACCTGTAGGCTCGTCTGCCAACAAGACTTTAGGCTTTGAAGCCATCGCTCTGGCGATCGCGACACGTTGCTTTTGTCCCCCGGAAAGCTCGCTAGGTAAATGAGTCGCCCAGTCTTTTAATCCGACTCGATCTAAATAATCCAAAGCCGCTTCCTGTCGTTCTTTACGCGGAACACCCTGATAGTACAAAGGCAAGGAAACATTTTCTAATGCAGTTTTATAATTGATTAGATTAAAGGATTGAAAAACAAAACCCAGGAACTTATTCCTGTATTTTGCAGCTTTGGTTTCGTTCAAATCCTTAATGGGTACTTCATCAAGTATATAGTCTCCTTCATCTGCTACATCTAACATTCCTAAAATGTTGAGCAAAGTAGATTTTCCCGAGCCCGAAGACCCCATAATGGCAACAAGCTCTCCTTCTTCTATATCCAAATTAATTCCTTTGAGCACATGCAATGAGGAGGCTCCCATTTTGTAGGATTTGTGTAAATCATTTAACTTAATCATAGGAATTTTAACTTTATAAAGTCGGACTGGGATTATTGTTTCATCTTATTAGACTGAACTCTCTCTGATTTGTTACATCCCCAGCTAATTTTTTTTTAATATTCTAAAAACTTTCCACCCAACTAAACCCACAAGGAAATAGGGTATTGCCATAAGGTATAAGATTCCGTTGTTAATTCCTTTAGCTGTAGTCTGTCCTTCTTCAGACTGAAGTACGGCGCGACACATAGAGCACTGCGCTGACACCTCGTCCACACCTACCCCAAAAAAGAGCAGGACTACAAAAAAGAAGACAAAGTACTTTTTAGACATAATAAGGTGAAATCATCATATATACAATAACCCCAGTTATCGCAATATACATCCAAATAGGAAAGGTATAACGGGCGATTTTCTTGTGTTCACCGAAGTATTTTGAAATAGCGCGAACATAGGTCACTAATACTAGTGGTATGATCCCTATGGAAAGTAGAATATGAGAAATCAATATAAAATAATAAACCCCTCGTAGAATTCCATCCCCCCCATAAGGAGTAGGATCCGCAGTCATGTGATAGGCCACATACATTACCAGGAAAACAACTGAAAGGCCTATAGCAGTTTTCATCAATCCCTCATGGAGTTGGACATTTTTTCTTTTAATGGCGATGAATGCAAATAAAAGAACTAAAGCCGTAGTCGCATTAATTGCAGCATAGATGGGGGGTAAAAAACGCAACGGGGCCACATTGGGAATCCGTACCAAAAAAAGGAGCGCAACNACAATTGGAATTGCAATGGAAAGAATCCAAACCCAAGGTTTGTATTTTGCCGNCTTATTTTCTCTCTTCTCTTGCATAATTTATTCTTTCAATAGTTTTTCAATATCCTCCATTAACAAGTCAACCTCCTGAACCTCAACATCTTCTTCATCAATGCCCATATAGTACACAATCGGGTTTCCAAAAGAGTCGGATCGGGAACGAATAAACCCTTTTTTATCTATCAAAGCAAAATAACCCTGATGCTCAAATCCACCCGCAACTCTCGGGTTTACAGATGCAAAGATATTAAATCCTTTATTGGCTAGGGTATATAGGGTTTCTTTTTCTCCAGTCAAAAAATGCCAATTCTGAGAAAAGACATCATAGGATTCCGCATAGGCTTTTAAAACCGTGGGCGTATCCTGTTCTGGATCAATGGTAAAAGAGGCAATCCCGAAATCCTTTCGGTTTCCAAATTGCTCTTCTATTCGTTTCATGTTTTTGTTCATTATGGGGCAAATACTAGGGCACGAGGTAAAGAAAAACTCCGCGACATACACCTTATTTGTAAAGTCTTCGTTGGATATCAAAAGGCTGTCCTGATTTAAGAATGCAAATTCCGGAACTTTTTTAGCTTCGCCATTCAAAAAAATATACTGAAGGGGATCCGCAGACTGAGAGCGACTGCTATCCACTACTTTTTGTTCGGCGATTCGAGTAAAAATTTTAGGAATAAATAAGATTCCAAAAATGAGAATAATCAAAAAAAGCCCAACATATTTCAACTTAGACATGACTATTTGTTTCTTTGCGTATTGTAAATCTTTAGTGCCAAACGGTATTCGGCTAAGATGACTTTTACATCATCTATCATTTTCTTGTTGATTTGCGCTACAGAGCGCGCATCAAAACCATAAAGGGTTCCTGTGTCTTCATCGTCGTTTCTGCCTCTGAGATTTCGGCCTTTGTCTACAATAAAAACAAAGGGAGCGCTGTGGCTTTCATCCAATGAAAAAGGGGTTTTAAGGGATTTGAAATGGGTTTTGATCTCCTCTGTTGTGGTATACACAAAATTCCACCGAGACAAGTCGGTTCCCACTCCCTCTTTCAAATCTTTTTTTAGTTCTTCAACCTGACTCACACGGCTTGAATCAACTAGTATTACAAACTGAAAGTCGTCAAATTGGTAAAATCGCTTGTAAATCTTTTCATTCAGATTGAGGGCTTCAGCTTTTTTATTTTCTAAGCTACCTCCCCAGTACCCCAAAATCGTAATATGCTCTTTTAGTTGGGGTGTACTTCCAATTAAATTTTCGGGAAGCTCATCAATTGAAGTTGTTAGAATAGGAAGCTTGGCGAAGTTGTTTTTCCCAGAAGCAAAAAAAAGATATACTAAAAGAGGAAATACAAACAAGATCCCCAAGACTATTTTTTTGTATATATCGTTCTTTCTCATATAAAAAAAAGCGGTTCAAAACCGCTTTGTAAATTTGGGTTACTTTAGAAATCCCAAGCGACAAATCCCGCTTCCATGACATCAAAAATATAATCTGCTTCTAAGAGTAATATAAATGCCAAGTAAGGAATTAAAATGACCAAAGGCAAAACAATGGCATTTTTCAACCCACTGCGTTCATCGCGAATGTGCATAAAGTCCCAGGCAATATAATACGCCTTTACTATGGTCAAAATGATAAAAATCCAATTGAGTAGTTTCATTCGTAAAAAGCTACTCATGAGGACTTCAGGTTTTATAATCCCTAAGGCAACTTCAATGGTGGTCACTATGGAGAGAAAAATCAACACACCCCATATTTTCTGCTGATTGGATTTGAACTTTAAAAGTCCTCTAAAGATGGCTAATTTATGTCCTTCTGCTGCCATTTGTTTTGATTTTATGTGTTAAACGAGATAGAAAAAAGTGAATACAAATACCCAAACNAAATCGACAAAGTGCCAATANAGTCCTACTTTTTCTACCATTTCATAATGTCCTCTTCGCTCATAAGTTCCTAGAATGACATTAAAGAAAATAATGACATTGATCACGACTCCTGAAAGAACGTGAAACCCGTGAAATCCTGTTATGAAAAAAAAGAAATCTGCAAAAAGTCGATTTCCGTATTCGTTGTGAATGAGGTTAGCACCTTCTACTACACCCACAGCTTCGTCAATTTTTGCGAGAGAAGCATCACGTGTTAAGACGGTTTTCTGTCCTTCTTCGGTGAGTTGTTGTGTCCGAATGACAAGGTTTGGATCTGCTAAAAATCCTTTTTTAACTTCGGCTACAGAAACATTGGGTAATGCTTTTTCATCTTCGTACCAAATTCCATTATACGATTGGTGGGTAGCCCGGTCGGATTCTATTCCTAAGGCGAACTCCTGAATCGCNGCGCGCTTTCCNGTTTCCGCATTNACAAATTGTAGGATTTGTCCCCCTCGAGTTTCGAGAGCCCCATATTCTCCCTTGATAAAGTTTTTCCATTCCCAGGCTTGAGACCCNACAAAAATGGCACCTCCNATAATGGTAAGCAACATATAAAACGTCACTTTGGCTTTGTTCATNTGGTGNCCCGCATCTACCGCCAGTACCATAGTTACGGATGAAAAAATCAAGATAAAGGTCATCAAAGCGACATAGTACATGGGAGCATCGATACCGTGTAAAAATGGGAAATGCGTAAATACCTCATCTGCAATGGGCCAAGAATTGATGTTCTTGAATCTTGAAAAACCGTAAGAAACGAGAAAACCGGTGAAGGTGAGTGCATCTGAAACGATAAAAAACCACATCATCATTTTGCCATAACTGGCATTGAGTGGTTTGTTTCCGCCTCCCCAAACCTGTGTCTCCTCCACAGATGCGTTTGTAGTTACTTCCATAGTCGTGTGTTAAATTCTTTTACAAATTTATTAATTTTTACCCGTAGAATGAAACGAATAAAAATAAATATACCCACAGTATATCCAGAAAATGCCAAAAAGTTAGAGCTAGTTCAAATCCTAACGTATTTCCTTGAACATAAACTCCTTTTAGGGTCTTAAACAGAATATTCAAAACGATCACAATACCCGCCGTGAGATGGGCTAAATGCAACAATACCAANACGTATAAATAGGAAGTGGTTATACTGCTTTCTGGACCTGTAAAATAATATCCTTTTTCGATAATTCCATTAAAACCCTGAAACTGAAAATACACAAAGGCAAGGGCAAGGCCTAAGGTGACCAGTAACAACAGTTGGGTCTCCTTGATCTTGTTTTCGCGTAACATCCTTAGGGCGCCGTAAAAGCTGCCACTGCTTAAAACAATCAGTAGTGTACTGAGCGTAAACGCAAAAGGAAGCTCAATTTGTTGTATCCAATCTGCTCTAGAACTACTCACCACATAGGCACTGGTAAGTCCTGCAAAAGTCATACTCATGCTGATCATTCCGAACCACAACATCATTTTTTTGGCTCGATTTGTTTTGGTACTTATGGAATCGTTGGTGTTCATTGCAATAANAATTTATCAATTACGTAAATCAGTTGTATTCCTGTGATATAAACGATACTCGCTCGAATCAAAAGGCGGGCTGCATGATCTGTTTTGGCAACCATTAATTTTATGGCGTAATATAAAAAAACAGCACCCAAAAGGAATACAAGAACGGAAGCTGTCTTGGTCAAATACAAGGCTCCTGTATATTGAAATGCAGGAATCAAAGAAATCACTACGGTCCAAAGCGTGTAAAAAACTATTTGGAAAGCGGTATTCTGATCTCTACCGCCAGAGGGAAGCATTTTAAATCCCGCAGCTTCGTATTGATCGTGCATTAACCAGCCAATCGCCCAAAAGTGGGGGAACTGCCAAAAGAACTGCAGCATAAACAAGACACCGGGTTCAATACCAAATTCATTTGTAGCTGCCACCCANCCCAACATAAATGGGATGGCACCCGGAAAAGCACCAACAAAGACAGCGAGGGGTGTTTTTTGTTTGAGAGGGGTATAAACNCAGGCGTATAAAAAGATCGAAATACTCGCAAAAAATGCTGTTTTTAGGTTGATGACATATAAGGCTGCAACCCCGATTACAGTCAAAATCACCCCTAAAAATAAAGCAGATGTGGGATGCATCCTTCCCGCGGGAAGCGGACGGTTTTTTGTGCGGAGCATCAAATTGTCTAGGTCTTTTTCAAAAACTTGATTGAATGCATTTGAGGCTCCCACCATCGCATAGCCTCCCACTATCAATAAAAGCAGGGTAACATAATCAACTTGTTGTACCGCTAAAAAATAACCCGCAAGAGANGATATAACTACAGAGATTGAAAGTCTAAACTTGGTTAGCTGGGAAAAATCAGCGAATGTCTGTTGTCGGTTTAAAATTGCAATGGTTTTATTTGACGGCATCAGTCCTCATCGTTCAAGGGGCAAAGATAAGTGAGAAAAAACCATTGCACAATATTTCCGTTACAAGATTAGAATTCTTTTTCCCNTTATTGCAATCGGAATNTTATAGGAATACTNAAGGGAACGCGNACAGCTCTACCGCGTTGTTTTCCTGGGGTCATTTGCGGGAGTTTAGAGATGATCCGTTCCGCCTCTTTCTCCAAGTTTTTGTCTGGTCCTCGCATACGGATGTTTGTAATGCTCCCGTCTTTAGAAATGATGAAATTTACGTACACACGCCCCTGAATTCCCATTTCTTGAGCAATTTCTGGATAGCGAAAGTTTCTTACGATGTGCTTATTCATTTTTTCTTGAAAACAGTTTCTGCGCTCACTTTTTGCTACGCCTTCACAACCGGGAAAAATAGGAACATCTTCTATGACCGCAAAGGGGACATCCACATCTTCTTCCTCTTCCTCAACCTCTACTATTTCAACAATTTCCTCTTCATTGGTCTCTGTAGATTCAATCACTGTTTCCTCAACGTCCTCTTCGTCTTCTACGATTTCAATAACCTGTGGTGCCGGNGGTGGCGGNGGTGGTGGTGGGGGTGGTGTTTTAATCTGTTCGGTAATGGGAATTTCTTCATCCTCATCCTCATCTACATCGAGCGCTTCGTAGTCAAATGTTTTTTTGTAAGTTTTCCATTCTATGGCTTGCCATGAGAAAAATAAGACGAATGCGAGCCCAATGACAAAATAGAGACTACTGTTTTTTTGCAAATCTGCTTTAGGGGATTTTTTTATTTCCATGATTTTGGGGTTTAGTACAATAGTATCAAAAATTGTACCGCATTTATCGAAATAAAAAAACCAGCCAAAAGGCTGGTTTAACTATATATCTAAAAGGTTTTTATTGTAACCTAAAGGTAATCGGAATACTAAACGGTACACGTACAGGACGACCTCTTTGTTTTCCTGGCGTCATCGAAGGTAATTTTGATATGATTCGCTGCGCCTCTTTTTCTAGGTTTTTATCTGGACCTCGCATACGGATGTTTGTGATACTTCCGTCTTTAGAGATGATAAAGTTGACATATACGCGTCCTTGAATTCCCATTTCTTGAGCAATTTCTGGATAGCGGAAGTTTTTGCGTATGTGCTTGTTCATTTGTTCTTGAAAACAATCTCTTCGTTCCGATTTTTTGACTCGTTCACAGCCTGGAAAAATAGGAACATCTTCAATTACAGCAAAGGGAACGTCCACATCCTCTTCTTCTTCCTCAACCTCTACTATTTCAACGATTTCTTCCTCNTTGGTTTCCGTAGATTCAATAACGGTTTCTTCGACTTCTTCTTCGTCTTCCACNATTTCAATCACCTCAGGTGCTGGNGGCGGTGGCGGTGGCGGAGGTGGNGGTGTTTTAATTTGTTCTGTGATTGGAATTTCTTCGTCATCTTCGTCTTCTACATTAAGGGCTTCATAGTCATACGTTTTTTTGTATGTTTTCCACTCAATGGCTTGCCAGGAAACAAGTAAGACTACTGCTAAACCAATGACAAAATAGAGACTACTGTTCTTAGTCAAATCTACTTTTTCGCTTTTTTTAGGCTGCATTTTTTAACAAATTTTAGATAGCTAAGCTAAAAAAAAATCTAATTAAAACAACTTATTCTTCAGTAGAATAACGAAATAAAAACCAAATAGTGAAGATTCCCATCGCCGCTCCTAGAAAATTTGCGATTAAGTCTTGGTAGTCAAAATAACGTTGAAAGGAAGGAATCAATTGCAAGAGCTCCAAAAGGGTACCAACCAGAACACTTGAAATCAATGCCTTNTTNTAGGTGGCACGATGTTTAAAAAAAGCNAAAACATAAAGGATACTCAACCCAAAATAACAGGTGAAATGTAAAATTAAGTCACCTCGAATAAAAAAAAGATTCCAGGGCTGTTCGTCTGGACCGGGGGGTTTTAAGGAGAGNTATACCACTACAAGAGTAGCAACTCCTGCTAAAATTTTAAAATAGTTACCCTCCTGTAACCAACGCTGAATAGGCATTTGCATCTAAAAGTCCCTCTATTTGTGTCAAATCACTGCACTGTACCTTGACCATCCATCCTGCACCATAGGGATCATCATTAACCGTCTCGGGGGCGTCCTCTAGAATTTCGTTGATTTCAATCACTTCTCCAGACACAGGCATAAAAAGATCTGATACGGTCTTTACAGCCTCTACAGAACCAAATACCGCTTCCGAATCTAAAGTGTCATTCAGCGTTTCAATTTCTACATAGACAATGTCTCCCAGTTCTCCCTGAGCAAAATCAGTAATGCCAATCGTAGCTATATCACCCTCTAATTTGATCCATTCGTGGTCTTTGGTGTATTTTAAGTCTGCAGGTACATTCATTATTTCCTTTTTTTAGNGAAACAAATGTAAAAGAATTCTTTTAGCAAAAAAGGTTTTTAATTTCCAAAATTGTACCGAATAGTAAATCCAGATCGGATGCTGGTTTGAGGAAAAGCGGTGGAGATGGCAAACTCTGAAAAATTGTG
>JGI26088J50261_1001623_pt1 | contig 12000 bp, 8 predicted proteins | sample SaaInl1SG_22_DNA_FD_50261 | JGI IMG/M metagenome (IMG submission 50261)
ATTAAAATTTAACTATATGAAAAAAGTATTTTTATCAATAGTAGCAGTTGCTACTATATTAACCTCTTGTAAAAGTGAACCTAATAAGAAAGCAACTGAAACCAAAAAAGAAGTTAGTGTCGCAGAAAAAGTTGCCGCTGTAAATAATGTAGACACTACATCTTCTGTATTAAATTGGAAAGGAACTAAACCAACTGGTTCTCACAATGGTATTGTGAGCTTAAAAAATGGAGCACTTGTGTTAGAACAAGGTAAATTAGTAGGTGGGGAGTTTATAGTAGATATGTCTACAATTAAAGTGTCAGATATTCCTGCAGATAACGAAGCAAATGGAAAATTAGTAAGTCATTTAATTAATTCAGACTTTTTTGATATTGAAGCTTACCCTACATCTAAATTTATAATTACTTCTGTAGCTCCTAAAGATAACCTATTACTAGTAACAGGAAACTTAACTATAAAGGATGTTACAAAAAGTATTACCATTCCTGCCACAATTGCTACAACAGATGGTGTTACTACATTTTCTAGTGAGGTTTTTATGGTAAATAGAGCAGAGTTTAATGTAACCTACGCCTCTAAATCATTTTTTAATAATCTAAAAGACAAATTTATTGATGATTTAATGGAAATGTCTTTTGTTGTAAAAACTAAATCTTAAAAAATAAAATTATGAAATCAATAAAATCAGAAAGACCAAAATGTGGTTGTGGAAATACAGGAGACAAAAATGGGTATTGTGATGGTTCTCACAATAAAAATTAAACTCTAATCTTTAAACACAATACAAACCCAAAACGATATGTTTTGGGTTTTTTTATACATTAATTTTAGTTGTGTTTTTTACTTGTTCTATTGCAAAAGTACTATGTGTACTTCCAATATATTTGATTGCCGTTAATTTGGTAACCATAAAATTTCTGTAATCATCCATATCCTTTACATACACTTTTAAAATATAATCATAATCTCCACTAACATGAAAACATTCTGAAACCTCCTCGAGTTTTAGTATTTCTTGTTCAAAAGTAGTTACAATCTCTTTTTTATGTTGTACCAGCTTTACATGGCAGAATGCTAAAAAAGATTTTTGAACTTTATACCTATTTACAATAGCCACATATTTTTCGATTACTTTTTCTTTTTCTAATTTTTTAATTCGTTCATAAATAGCGGTTACAGATAAATGAAGTGATATAGAAAGTTGTTTGGTGGTTTGTTTGCTATTCTTTTGTAATAAGTTTATTAGTTTTTTATCTGTAGTATCTAATTGCATACGCTGAAATATTATCTGTTTTTCTATATTTTCTCTTTGGAGTAAAGATAATAAAACTATTTATTATAGATATATTAGAATAAAAAACTATAAATATGAGTTTTAGTTGATAATTGTTCTATTTATATGGTAATTTGTAATGATATAAATTAAATAATATGAGTTATAAGCCAGCAGATAAAATACAAGATTTACAATATTTTGGAGAGTTTGGAGGTGTAAATCCCTCTATTTCAGACGCGTCAACCTATACTTTTTTGTCGGCAAAAACCATGTTTGATACTTTTGAGGGTAATGCAGATGGTTGCTATTTATACGCAAGACATTCAACCCCATCAAATTTATATTTAGGTGAAGCTTTAGCAGCAATGGAAGGAACAGAAACGGCTAATGTTACTGCTTCAGGTATGGGGGCAATTACGCCTGTTTTATTACAATTATGTGGTGCAAATGATCACATTGTATCAAGTAGAACAATTTATGGAGGCACGTATGCTTTTCTAAAAAACTTTACGCCAAAATTAGGAATAGCAACTACTTTTGTAGACATTACAAAATTAGATGTAGTAGAGGCTGCAATTACAAAAAATACCAAAGTTTTGTATTGTGAATCTGTAAGTAACCCCCTTTTAGAAGTTGCAGATATTAAAGGATTATCGGCCTTGGCTAAAAAACACCATTTACAATTGGTGGTAGACAATACCTTTTCTCCTTTATCAATCTCTCCAGCAAAACTTGGAGCCGACATTGTCATTCATAGTTTAACAAAATTTATAAATGGGGCCTCAGATACTGTTGGTGGTGTTGTGTGTGGTTCAAAAGAATTTATTAATGATTTACGAAATGTAAACGATGGTGCTGCTATGCTGTTTGGTGCAACTATGGATAGTTTAAGAGCTTCATCCGTTTTAAAAAATATGAGAACACTGCATATTCGAATAAAACAGCATAGCAATAATGCTATTTTTTTAGCAGATAAATTTCAATCTGATGGGTTAAAAACAGTGTACCCAGGTTTAGCAACTCACCCTTCTCATCGTTTGTTCAAAAAGATGATGAATACTGAGTATGGTTTTGGTGGTATGTTAACTATAGACGTAGGTTCGTTAGATAAAGCAAATGCTTTAATGGAGTTAATGCAACAAAAGAATTTAGGGTATTTAGCAGTAAGTTTAGGTTTTTATAAAACGTTATTTTCGGCCCCAGGAAGCTCTACATCATCAGAAATACCTGAAGAAGAGCAAAAAGAAATGGGACTTTCCGATGGTTTAATTCGATTTTCTATTGGTCTCGATAATGATATTGAACGTACTTATATACTCATGAAAAATTGTATNAAAGAAGTCGGTGTTTTGTAACCTTACAGTTTTTTTGTTTAGTTTGTAATTGGGTGTTTTCTTAGAAAAAAAGTGCTAAGGCCATTAATTTAATCCAACGTATAGAATTATAACGCAAAGCAATGAAATAAACATCAATATGATGTTATCAATTTTATAAATACAAATATTTTCATGCTATTTATTGCCCTTATTTACTTCAACTAAAAGAGCGTTATTTCTTATTTTTTAAAGTACAACTTCAAAATTAGGTGTCCCAATTTGATTTGCATAGCATAATGTAAAATCGTAACATTACAAAACAATTAATACAACATGCAAGATAATAACCACCATTCTAATATAGATATTGATACTCAGACTATTGCCAACAACAAAGACTTAAGTTTATTCCAATCTTTAATTCCAGTTGTGATTTTAATGGGCTTACTAGCATATAATATCTTCTTTGTAGAGGGGCAAGAATGGTTTGGGGCTTATACAAATCAATATATCTTACTAATTGGAGGTTTGGTTGCTGCATTTATTGGTTTTTTTAATAAAGTAACAATTTCAAAAATGGTTGCTGAGGTTTGGGCAAATTGGAAAAGTGTTTTTGTACCCATATTAATATTATTTTTAGTGGGTGCATTAGCAGGTTCTTGGCTAGTTAGTGGAATTATACCAGCAATGGTGTATTATGGTTTGCAAGTTTTAAGTCCGGAAGTTTTTTTACCTGCATCTGTAATTATAGCGGCTATTATTTCTATTGCAACAGGTAGTTCTTGGACTACTTCAGCAACTGTAGGGATTGCTTTAATTGGTATTGGAAGTGCTTTAGGTATACCCTCTGGCATGATTGCAGGTGCTGTAATATCAGGTGCTTATTTTGGTGATAAAATGTCTCCATTATCAGATACTACAAATTTAGCACCAGCTATGGCAGGGACAGATCTATTTACCCATATTAAATATATGGCCTATACAACAGTGCCTACAATAGTAATAACATTAGTGGTATTTGCAATATTAAGTGCAACTACACAAACTTCTGGAAGTGCAGATGTAAGTAATTTATTAGTCTCTATAGACAATACATTTAATATTACGCCACTTTTATTCATTGTTCCTGTAGCAGTAATCGTTATGATTTTAATGAAAACAAAGCCTTTAACGGCATTAGGTGTTGGTGTACTTTTAGCTGCAGTTTTTGCCTTTATTTTTCAAGGTGAGGTATTAGAAAGTTTATCCGATTCTAAAGTTCAAACTATAGTCAACTCCATTTTAACTGATACACAGATTGAAACTGATGATGAAAAACTGACGGAATTATTTGCAGCAGGTGGAATGAATGGTATGCTTTGGACTATTTTTTTAATTATTTGCGCAATGGTTTTTGGTGGTGTTATGGATGCTATCGGTGCTTTGGCAAAAATTACAAAAAGCTTACTTTCAATTGCAACTTCAGTTTTTGGTTTGTTTGCCAGTACTGTGGTTAGTTGTTTAGGGTTAAATATTGTTGCATCAGACCAATATCTTGCTCTTGTAATTCCTGGAAAAATGTTTAAAAAAGCATATCAAGACAAAGGTTTAGCGCCAGAAAATTTAAGTAGAACGTTAGAAGATTCAGGAACAGTAACTTCTGTTTTAATCCCTTGGAATACCTGTGGAGCATACCAGTCTGGTGTTTTAGGGGTTGGAGTAGGTGAGTACTTTTTGTATGCAATTTTTAATTGGTTAAGTCCATTTACAACACTTTTATTTGCAGCAATAAACTTAAAAATCAGAGTTCTTACCTCTAAGTAACTCCAAAGACTTATTCTTTTTTCCTAAAATTAAGAATAATTAAAAAACTAGAGATTAACAACAACAGCCATGGCACTCCATGTAGACCTAAATCAAACCAATCTTCTAGTTTCATACCATTTTTTGGAGACAGCGCATTGCCTCCAAGAATCCATTTAATTTTACCAATTAAATGTGGAGGATTAAATGGAGCTAATCCTAATGTTAAACTAATTATTAAAAAAAGAGTCCAGTTTTTTCTAAGTCGAGTGTTCATTTTTTACCACTATATTTTTAAATAAACCAATTCCAAACCAGCCCAAAACGAACAGTAAAATCTCTATAAGGGTAAGTTGGTGCAGAAAAATAATTCTTTTTAGTAAAACCAGAAGTTACATTATCTACCTTTAAGTACAATCTAGTTCTTCTTACTTTGGCATTAAAAAAAACATCAAAAGTTGGAAATCCAATAGTTTCTTCGTCTTGTAACCTAAATTCTGCCAATAATGGGTTATATGCATTTGCATTATACTCGCTAAAGTATTTAAAAGTGATACCAATGTTTACAAACATAGCATCTTTTTTAAACCAATGGTCTGCATAATAGATTGTGTTTCTAGTCACCAATTCAGGGACTCTAAACACACTGCTTCCATTGCTAACATTTTGATACATTATGGTATTGTCTAAGGCAAATTTCCAGAATTTGAATTCGCGATTTACTTTTAACTTTAGATAAGTGATTTGGTTTTCGAATTGCTGGGGCTTACTATCTTGATTAAAGTACGTATAGTTGTCAATATTAGTAAAATGTACAGATCCATTTAACCATTTAGAGCTTAATAAAAACCCTAGATCTCTTATATTTACGTTGCTAAAATTATGTTGCCAATTGTAGTCGTCATAGCTNCTTTGGTGCAATAGTGTATTAAAGTTTGGAGACTTCGAGCTGATTACTATAGATCCTTTAATCGCAAATAAGCTATCTTTTTCATACACTGCTGTTCCTTTTAAATAATTTCCAGAAAGTCTTCCTGTACCTGGTGTTATAGAGNCATCTGCATTTAAATTAAAATTTTTTATTCTTGCATTCCAATCTGCACCAAAAGAAACTGCAGCGCTTTCTAACTTTAGTGTATTGATATTACTATTTTTATTTAGAATGGTGTCATACCCATAGGTGTAATTGGTTAAATTCACTTTCGCTTTAAATTGACCAAGAACATATTTAGAATTGAACTCTAAATTTAGCTCATTATTTGTTAATCTACTTTCAGCATTTGTATTGCTTGCGTCAGTTGCATTCTGATTCCCAAAAATAGCCGTAGTAATTGTTGTTTGATTAAAACCATAACTTTTATTTTCGCTAGTTAAAATATGACCTACTTTTAAATTACTAAAATCTTTATCTGTTAACGTATCTTTTTTTCTTAATAACGTATAACTGTGTTCTAAGTACACCCTTGTTGCATCAAATTGACTGAAAGCGTCATTTAAGTTTACATCTAAACGAGACCTTTGTTCGTAATTAGGATCATCGTTGATAAAATTATCTAAAGAAGATGCTGTTAAGCCCCCATTTTCTTGGTGGTAAAAATCTTGTGATGCTAAATGACCACGAATTTCGTATTGGTTATTTTTTGATTGATATCGAAATGTACCCCTAAAGTTTCCATTACTAACCAAAGCATTTCTATAGGCACCTAAAGAACGAAGTCCTTTATAAGACAATGAAACATTTAGTCTTCTAGAAAAATTAAGTGTAAATATGGCGTCTACCACTTGCCCTTGTTGTAAGCCAGTTCTGTAAATAATTTCAGTAGTAGGTGTAGGTACATTAAAGTACTTAATGTCATCTACCTCTAAATAACTTACCTGCTTTGCAGTAAAACCAAAGTCGGGTAATCTTAGAATATTATCATAGCTGTATCCTAGATTATTAAACGTTTGCCCTTGGTTATGAAAAGCGAGCTTCTCAAAATTATCAGTTCTTAAATAATTAAATAGATAGTCTTTTTTAATGCTAAGCGTAGTATCTATATAGGTGGTATCTCTGCTGTGAGAAATTATTTTATAGTCTGTCCATTTTGTTTTTCCTGATAAAATAACCTTTTTAGACCCTTTAGTATTTAAAGTGTCAACTTTACCATCCAAGCCAATTCTCGTTGTTTTTTCTCTCTTAGCGCCAGCACCCAATTTTCTTTGGCCATGCATGTTGCATATTGAATAGATCACTAATAAAAAAGAAAGGATAATTGTTTTTTTCATTCTAAAACTCAACAAAAGCAAATGTAAAATATTTTAACCAAAATAGTTGTTAATAATTAACCCTATATCTGTTAATTATAATTTTATTTTCTTTGCATTATGTTAAATTCAAATTTTAGTGGTTTTCTTTTAGAGGCAGGAACAGATGAAGCAGGTAGAGGTTGTTTGGCTGGTCCAGTGGTTGCTGCAGCTGTTATTTTACCAAAAGATTTTTCTCATCCACTTTTAAATGATTCAAAGCAATTATCAGAAAAAAATAGGCAACTATTAAAACCAATTATAGAAGAAAAGGCAATTGCATATGCAGTATCTTTTGTGTTTCAAGATGAGGTAGATAAAATTAATGTACTGCAAGCCTCAATTACAGGGATGCACAGAGCAATTGAAGCATTAGAAGTTACTCCAGAATTTATTATTGTAGATGGTGACAAGTTTAGAAATTACAAAGAAATACCTCATAAAACTATCGTTAAAGGAGATGCAAAGTACCTTAGTATTGCTGCAGCTTCAGTGTTAGCAAAAACATATAGAGATGAGTATATGAAAAAAATACATCAGGAATTTTGCGAGTACAATTGGCAGAAAAATAAAGGATACCCCACAAAAGAACATAGAGATGCTATTCGTAAATTTGGAGCTACTCTTCATCATAGAAAATCATTTAAGTTATTGCCAGAACAATTTAAATTAGAAATATAATGCTTCTATATTGCTTTTAGAAAAAATAATTCAATTTAAAATTAATCCGTTCGATTTTTTAAAGAATTTACATTTTTAGCCACAAACTTTTTCTATTTTTACCTTCCAAAATTTAAGAGATGATTAACAAATCGAGTGCAGAAATAACTAAATGTATTTTACATAAAGTAGCCAATAAATTTAATAGTGGGCAAAATGTTTTTTCTGAAGACTTAGTTCGTTTTGATCAAGAAAGTTATGATTTAATGAAAAATTTTCTCCTTAAACCTTTTGGTTCATTAACTCAAAGTTATCGTTTTTCGCACCATGCAGATGTTCGACTGAATGAGCTAAACAATTATGCCACAGAAATTTTTAATGATGAGAGTGTTTTTGTAGAATTTTCTAAAAATATGGTCAATCATTTGTATGAGCAATCCAATTCTGCTCAAATAAAAACAGGTGATGTTATTGTTGTTTTTATAAAAGGTATAGTGTATAAAGATGTATTAACAGAGGCTGTAGGTTTTTTTAAAATAGAAAATAAAGTTGATTTCTTTCAAACTTATTTAGACGATAACGAAAGTTTTGATGTGGTTGTACAAAAAGGAATTTCTACAAGAAAAATTGATAAAGGTTGTCTAATTTTAAACACTACAGATACTGAGGGTACTGTTGTTTTTTCGGTAGACAACAACAATTATGATGCGCAATATTGGATTAAGAATTTTCTTGGTGTAAAGCTAGCAGATGACTACAATTCACACACTCAAAATTATTTAGAATTATGCAAAGAATTTTCTGAAGAGGTCATAAAACCAGAATTTGGAAAAAAAGAGCAAGGTAATTTTTTAGCAAACACAGTAGATTATTTTAAAGAACATGAAGCTGTAGATTATCATGACTTTAAAGATGAAATTTTTACAGAAGAGAAGCACAAAGATTTATTTGAAGATTATAAAAAGCATTATGAAAATTTAAATGATGTATTAATTAGAAATAACTTTGATGTTTCTGGTGTAGTGTTAAAGAAAGAAAAACAGAAATTAAAAACAGAAATTAAATTAGATACCAATATCAATATTAAATTAGATGTTGATGCCCCAGACGCCGCTTCAGAATATTTAGAGAGAGGGTATGATGAAGAGAAAAAAATGAAGTATTATAAAATATATTTTAACGAGGAAAAATAAATTAAATTTCAATAAAACGCTCTACCTCAAAAAGTATTTTAAAATGTTTTAGAATCTTTTGTTTCACCTCATCTAAATCTATTTTTCTATTCAGTTCAGCCTCCATAGAGGTTACTGCTTTACCACGAATTCCACATGGAATTATATTGTCAAAATACCCCAGGTCTACATTTGTGTTTAATGCAAAACCATGCATGGTTACCCATCTAGAAGAACGAATGCCCATCGCACAAATTTTACGCGCAAAAGGAGTCCCAACATCTAACCAAACCCCTGTTTCACCTTCACTTCTTGTTCCTTTAATACCATACTCTGCAATTGTTAAAATTATGGTTTCTTCTAAAAGGCGCAAGTATTTATGAATGTCTGTAAAGAAATTTTCTAGGTCTAAGATTGGGTATCCTACAATTTGTCCAGGTCCGTGATAAGTAATGTCTCCACCTCTATTTATTTTATAAAATGTAGCCCTTTTTTTCTTAAGTTGCTCTTTGTTTAGAAGTAGGTTGCTTAGATCTCCGCTTTTACCTAAAGTATAGACATGCGGATGCTCTACAAACAAAAAATGGTTTTTTGTTATTTCAGATTCTGAATTTCTACGATTGGCAATTTTTGTATCTACAATTTCTTGCAATAGCTCAGTCTGGTAGTCCCAAGTTTCTTTATAATCTTTTAAAGAAAGCTCTTTAAGTAGTATGTTTCTATTCATAACATTGAACGACAAAGATAAATAATTCCTATATTTGGTAGCTATATACTTTTTTAAAATTCAATTCATGCAAAAAAAATTACGTAATCTAACGATCTTAACTTTATTTTTAATTTTTGTAAATCAGGCTAATTCTCAAAATTTTTGGAATACTATAGTCCAATCTAAAGGCTCATTACAAAAGGAGGATATTTATCAAAAAGTAAACTTCCCAAACCAGTATCAATTGTTAAGTTTAGATGTAGTCCCTTTTCAAAAGGAATTAAAAAAAAGCGCTAATCAAAATAAAATAATCATAAGATTACCAAATAAAAATGGAGTTTTAAATCGTTTTGTCGTTAAGGAAACCTCTAATTTTGAACAAGCATTACAACAACGATTTCCACAGATTAATTCCTATACTGCAAAAGGTCTAGACGACCCGAGTGCAGTAGCAAAAATTAGTACAGGGGTAGACGGTTTGCATGTCGTTATATCATCAAAAAAGTATGCAACTACCTATATAGATCCTTATTCTAAAAATAAAAAACAGTACATCGTATATAGCAGATTAGATTTGCCAAAAGAAGAGCAAGATTTTCAATGTTTGGTAGAAGATAATCTTAAGGAGACAACTTCAGCAACAATGTTCAACAGATTGGTTAATGATGGTAAACTAAGAACCTATCGATTGGCTGTTGTTTGTAGTGGCGAATATTCTCAGTTTCATTTAAACAGACAAGGGGTTGAATCTTCTGCAACAGACGAAGACAAGAAGGCTGCCGTACTTTCTGCAATGAATACTTCTTTAACAAGAGTTAATGGGGTATTCGAAAAAGACTTGGGGGTAAAGATGGTTTTAGTTGATAATAATACAGATATTATTTTTTTAGATGCGGATACAGACGGAATTACAGACGGTATTGCAAGTACCATGATTAACGAAGTGCAAAGTATTTGTGATTTACAAATAGGCTCAGCTAATTATGATATAGGACATATTTTTAGTATTGGAGGTAGTGGTTTAGCAGGTTTAGGTGTTGTTTGTAGAGACGGTCAAAAGGCTAGAGGAGTTACCGGAATTGCTTCTCCTGTAAATGATCCTTATGATATTGATTTTGTAGCACATGAAATTGGTCATCAATTTGGAGCAACACATACACAAAATAATAGCTGTAATAGAACAGACGCAACAGCTGTAGAGCCTGGTAGTGGTTCTACAATTATGGGATATGCAGGTATCTGTAACCCAAATGTGTTAAGTGTTGGAGATGCTACTGGTAATAGTGATGATCATTTTCATACGGTGAGTATTTCTCAAATGCAAACGATTATAAATACCACTGGAAATTGTGCTGTTGAAATAGATACAAATAACGCAACACCAACAGCCAATGCTGGTGCTGATTATATTATACCAAAATCTACTCCTTTCTTATTAACAGGGACAGCCACTGATGAAGATGGTTTAAGTTCTTTAACCTACAATTGGGAACAGATTGATAATGAAACTGGAGGAACAATGCCACCAGCTTCAGAAAATATAGGTGGGCCAATGTTTCGTTCTTTGCCCTCTAAAAACACACCTGTTAGATATTTTCCTAATTTAAGATCTATTGTTTCTGGAAATGCTGAAACTTGGGAAGTTTTACCTTCTGTGCCCAGAGAACTAAATTTTGCATTTACTGTTAGAGATAATCATGTAGGAGGTGGAAGTACAGCAAGAGATGATGTAAAAATTACGATAGCAGACGTTCCTGCATTTAGCATTACTTCTCAGGCCTCTGATGTAACGTGGGATGTAGGTTCTACACAAACAATTAACTGGACAAAAAGCACAACAGATGTTGCACCAATAAATTGTGAGTTTGTAAACATTAGGCTTTCTAAAGATGGAGGCTTAACATTTCCAATAGTATTATTAGAGAATACACCTAATGATGGTTCTCAAGATTTAGTTATTCCAAATGAAGTTGCTACCAACGCAAGAATTATGGTTGAAGCTGTTGGTAATATTTTTTACAGCGTAAATCAAGCAAATATTATTGTTAACTCTACTGAGCCTACCTTTATTTTTACAAATACTAGTGGAGATTTAAGTGCATGTAACATTAGCGAAGAAAACGTAAGCTATACGTTAAACTTAGAGTTTATTAATAACTATTCAGAAACGGTAAGTTTTTCAAACGCTGGGAATCCATTAAATTCACAAGTATCTTTTTCTCCAGAAACAGTAAGTTCAGACGGACAAGTTGTTGTAACTATATCTAATTTAAATGGAGTAAATCCGATTAATTATGAAATAAATATTCAAGCTTCTGGAAGTAGTGTTGTGCAAAATTTAGCAATTAACTTAGATGTAAATTCACCAACATTTGGTGCATTAACCTTATCAACTCCTGAAGATAACAAACCAGACGCTTTGATAGCACCAGTATTAACTTGGCAAGAAGATACTAATGCAACTTCTTATGATGTTGAAATTTCAACGACAAGTAACTTTTCGGACATTATTGTTTCGGATACTTCTACTACAAATTCTTTCAATAGCCCTGCTTTAGAACAAGAATCTGTTTATTTTTGGAGAGTTAAGGCAAAAAATTCTTGTGGAGAAGGAGATTTTTCTACTCCGTTTACTTTTACTACTCAGAGTTGTACACTCTGTGAATCTGTTGGGACTACAGAGTATGCAACAAGTACAACTCTTGTGAAATTTAATGCAATTAATAAAATATCTTCTAAATATGATGATAACCTAGCACTTCAAGGATATTTTGATTACACAGATATTTCTACGAA
>JGI26088J50261_1001625_pt1 | contig 11997 bp, 15 predicted proteins | sample SaaInl1SG_22_DNA_FD_50261 | JGI IMG/M metagenome (IMG submission 50261)
AATCAATTTAAGAAGGTAAGTTTTTTTGTTGGGGATTAATTTATCCAGATCACTTAAAATTTCCCTTTTGCTGGGCGTCTTAATTTTTAGTAAGCTGGCGTCGTATTTAAACTTGCGGAGTTGTTCGTCACAATGGATTATGGTTTTGTTATGAACAAGCATGGTTCGAAATACACCATCACCGTATTGCAGACCTCTGTCATAAATGGAGACTGAGTCGCTAAGCTTTCCATTAATGAGAGTTGTTTTCACAACCTTTAAATTTTATTAAAGACCAGACTGCCGTTTGTTCCACCAAAGCCAAAGTTATTTTTTAGTGCAGCATTTACTTTGATGTCTCTGGCCTCATTAGGTACGTAATCGAGATCACATTCCGGGTCTGGATCTACTATGTTAATGGTTGGTGGTGACTTTTGATGGTGAAGGGTAAGTACTGTAAAGATAGACTCAATACCACCAGCGCCGCCTAATAAGTGCCCTGTCATAGATTTTGTAGAATTCACAGCTAATTTATATGCATGATCCCCAAAAAGCTCTTTAAGTGCATTTGTTTCGTTTAGGTCACCTAATGGAGTGGAGGTTCCATGGGCATTGATAAAGCCTATATCGTCATTATTTAATCCTGCATTTTTTAAAGCATTCGCCATGGATCTTCTAGGGCCATCAGTGGAAGGAGCAGTAATATGATAGGCGTCCGCACTCATTCCATAGCCTGAAAGTTCCGCATAAATTTTAGCGCCCCTTTTTTTTGCTGACTCGTACTCTTCTAGTACCATCACTCCAGCACCCTCACCTATAACAAAACCATCCCGACCTTTATCCCAAGGGCGTGATGCTGTTGCTGGGTCATCATTACGACTGGATAAAGCTTTTGCTGATGCAAAGCCAGCCACGGATAGCTCAGTAATTGCAGCTTCTGATCCTCCTGCAACCATAACATCGGCGTCACCATATTCGATCATCCTCGCAGCATCTCCAATACAATGGGTGCCGGTTGTACATGCGGTTACTATTGAAATATTAGGCCCTTTTAATCCATACATAATGGACAAGTTGCCTGAGATCATATTAATAATTGTTCCCGGAATAAAGAATGGTGATACCCTTCTAGGACCTGATTCATCATAAGTATCATTAGTTGATTCAATCATACCCAAGCCACCAATTCCAGAACCAATTGCCACTCCAATACGTTCTGCATTTTCTTCCGTTACCTCAATCCCTGAATCTTTGAATGCTTCCATACCTGCCACTAAGCCATACTGTATGAATGTGTCTATTCTGCGGATTTCTTTGGAGGGAGGTATTGTGAGGCGTCGAAATTTTTGACTTCTCCAGCCATTTGGGATGCAAAGTTTGAAGGATCAAATTTAGTAATTCTGGAGATTCCAGACTTTCCTTGAAGTGCATTCGTCCAAGATTCATTCACTCCTATTCCTATAGGAGTGACCAAACCCAGTCCAGTCACTACGACTCTTCTTTGGGACATAAATTATGAATTATTGATGATTATTGATGTAATCAATAGCTTGCTGAACAGTTGTAATCTTTTCAGCATCTTCGTCTGGAATTTCAGTTCCAAATTCTTCTTCTAATGCCATTACTAATTCAACTGTGTCGAGGGAGTCTGCACCAAGGTCATCAATGAAAGATGATTCATTTTTAACATTAGCTGCATCAGTACCTAATTGCTCAGATACAATTTTTTTAACTCTTTGTTCGATGTCAGACATCTAATTACCCCTTAAATATTAAAAAACGCTATTTTATCAAAAAGTGACTCTTTTGATACAAAAATATTTATTTTTTTACACCATTAACATTCCACCATTGACATGAATCGTTTCTCCGGTTATGTAACCCGCGTCTTCAGAGGCCAGGAAGCAAACTGCCTTAGCTACCTCTTCAGGCCGACCTAATCTAGATAATGGAATTAAACTAACTAATTTTTCTTTGTGCGCTTCATTAAGCGATTTGGTCATATCGGTATCAATAAAACCAGGAGCCACGCAATTTACTGTAATTCCACGACTGCCTAACTCTTGGGCTAGCGATTTCGAAAATCCAGCAATTCCTGCCTTGGTTGCAGCATAGTTAACTTGGCCTCCGTTCCCCATATGACCTACCACTGATGAAATATTAATAATTCTTCCTTCTCTTTTCTTCATCATAGGTTTTATAACCGCCTGCGATAATTTAAAAACGGACTTTAAATTTGTTTGAATGACTGAGTCCCAATCCTCATCGCTCATTCTCATCAATAAGGTATCTTTGGTTATTCCCGCATTATTTACCAATACATCAATATCTCCATGTTTTTCAGATATGTCTTTAATTAATTGGTCAATTGATGCATTGTCGTTCACATTCAAAACCATTCCTGAGCCTTCTAATTTATGAATAGAAAAGTTTTTTTGGATTATTTCAGCACCTTGTTCGGATGTAGCAGTGCCGATGGTAAAAAACCCTTTTTTTGCTAATTCAACTGCTATGGATGCACCAATTCCTCTGCTGGCGCCTGTTACTAAAGCTATTTTTGCCATATTATTTCTCTAAAGTTCGTTAAATGATTCATCAGATATTAACGATAAAACTTTTGTATCTGATGGTTGTAAAATTCTTTTATTTAATCCTGTTAACACTTTTCCTGGACCACACTCTACTAGACAATTTAAACCTTCACTCTCCATTAATTTTACGCTTTCTGTCCAGCGAACGGGGTTGAATAGTTGTGCTACAAGGTTTCGTTTTAAGTCGTCAGGATTCACCGTGGGTTTCGCATTAACATTTTGAATAATAGGCACATTAGGCTCATTAAAAACTATTTGGTCCAGGTAATCTGAAAAAGACTGCCCCGCTTCTTTCATTAAAGAACAATGTGATGGAACGCTAACGGGAAGTAATAATGCCCTCTTCGCTCCTTGTTCCTTAAATTTCTCTAAAGAACTTTCAATTAGTTCTTTTTCTCCGGCAATAACTATTTGACCAGGTGAGTTATAATTAACAGGCTCAATCACCCCATGATCTTTTAGATCTGCACAAATTTGCTCAACTTTTTCATCCTCTAGCCCCAATATTGCCGCCATTGCACCCTTACCTTCTGGGACAGCATTTTGCATTAATTCAGAGCGTTTTTTTACGATCTTAATAGAATCCTCATAGGAAAATACATCCCCCGCCAGCAAGGCTGTTATTTCGCCTAGGCTATGTCCGGCTAAAAAGTCAAAACTGATAGAAGGTTTCTTATCTTTTAAGATTAAGAAAGTTGCATAGCCTGCTGCCAACATTATTGGTTGAGTGTAAATAGTCTGATTAATTTTTTCATTTTCATTCTCTACAAGACCTAATAAGTCTTCGTTGATAATTTCAGAAGCTTTACTAAATACCTCTTTTACAACATTACTGGTATAAGATTTCATCATGCCAATAGACTGTGAACCTTGACCGGGGAAAACTAGTACATTATTCATTCATTAAATCCTTATAAGTGAAGACCCCCAAGTAAATCCTCCTCCAAATGCCTCCATCAAAATTAGATTNCCTGCTTTAACTCGATTAGAGCGAATACCTTCATTNAATGCGAGGGGGATTGAGGCCGCAGAAGTATTGCCGTGTTTGTCTATCGTTACAATAACCTTGTCCATGCTCATTTCTAATTTCTTAGCCGTGGCTTGAAGAATTCTTATGTTTGCTTGATGAGGAACTAGCCAATCTATATCTTTTTTTTCAAAACCACTTCCACTTAATGTTTCATCAACAATTTGGTCTAGAGTATTTACTGCAATTTTAAAAACTGCATTGCCCTGCATTTCAATGGTATTTGGATCATTCGTTTCTGATTTTCGTGGCACATGAAGAAGCTCTTCATACTCGCCATTACTGTGGATGATGTTTCGAATAATTCCTGGCTCGTTAGAAGCACTTAATATAACGGCACCGGCGCCGTCACCCCATAAAATAGCATTTGATCGATCTTTGTAATCTGTTATTGAAGACATAGAATCAGCGCCGATAACCAGAATTTTTTTATAAGTTCCTGACTTAATGAAACTATCAGCAGTCGTAAGAGCGAATATAAAACCACTGCAGACCGCTTGAATATCAAAGGCAGGTATATTTTTTATATTGAGTTTTCTTTGAACAGCGCATGCTACGCTAGGAAACACTTTGTCTGGAGTAGTTGTTGCTACTAATATAAGGTCAATTTCAGCTGGATCTATTGAAGAGTTTTTAAGTACATCTAATGCAGCCTGATAAGCTAAATCCGAAGTTCTTTCATTTTCACCAATAATATGTCTTTGTGAAATACCCGTTCTGGTTTGAATCCATTCATCTGAAGTGTCAAAAATTTTCTCTAAATCTTTATTGGATAAAATTTTGGAGGGCAGGTAAGCACCTGTGCCTATTATTTTTGAATATTTCATATACTAAATTAATTTTTGGTCGATTTTTAGTTGTTTTGTAATCTTGCCAACAACGTTGCTTTTTGCTTCCTCATATGCAGTTTCTATAGCATGTTCAAAAGAGAACGCATCAGCACCTCCATGGCTTTTCACAACTATACCATTGATTCCAAGAAATGAAGCGCCGTTATATCGTCTTGGATCTAGTCTTTTTTTGAAAGCTTTTAGAACCGGCAAAGCGAATAACGCAAGAATCTTAGTAATTATATTTTTCTTAAATTCTTGTCCCAAGAAATTAGCAAACATTTTTGCTAAACCTTCGGTAGTTTTTAGAGAAACATTTCCTACAAAACCATCACAGACAACCACATCTGTAGATCCATTAAAAATATCTGTCCCTTCCACATTTCCAATAAAATTTAAATGACTTGCTTTTAATAGATGAAACGTTTCTTTAGTTACTTCATTTCCTTTGATTTCTTCAGATCCGATATTAAGAAGCCCTACTCTTGGCTTCCTTTTTTTTAGTATTACAGAAGATAAAATTGACCCCATGATTGCAAATTGAACCAAATGATGACTTGTGCAATCGGAATTGGCACCGAGGTCTAGCATACAAGTCATGCCAGATTGATTAGGAATAAATGAAGCGATTGCTGGGCGGTCAATTCCAGGAAGCATCTTCAAAACAAATCTTCCTGTTGCCATAAGTGCTCCGGTGTTACCTGCACTAACGACTGCTTTTGCCTGACCTTCTTTGACTTGGTTAATAGCAAGACGCATGGATGATTGTTTTTTATTTTTGAGTGCTGACTGGGGAGACTCGTCCATTTTGACGACTTCAGTAGTATGCAAGATGCTTAATCGGTCAAGGAACTTACCTTTTATTTTTTAGCAGCTTACTAATTAGGGGTTTATTTCCAACCAGAATAATATTGGTATCTGGGTGTGATTTAAGAAATTTTAGCGATGCTGGGATGGTAATTTTAGGACCAAAATCACCACCCATAGCGTCAACAGCAATTGTTACTGCCATATAAAGTTATTCGGATTTATCTTTGATGACTTTTTTGCCCTTGTAGAATCCTGTTGGAGACACATGGTGTCTTAAGTGCACCTCACCTGTTGTAGGCTCAATTGCTAAAGCAGGGTTTGATAAGCCGTCATGTGAACGTCTCATGTTTCTTCTAGAGGGCGATTTCTTATTTTGTTGAACAGCCATTTTAATTCCTTAAATAATATTAATTAATGCAATCAACCTCATGCTTTGGGGATGATGGCAGTGATAACAAGATTTCATCCTCTATAAATTCAAGTAGATTAAATCCCGCACTTAATTCAATTTTTATATTGTCGATTTTATGCGGCTCTAAGGGTTCATTTTTTCTTACAATCTCATAACTATCGGTTATGGTGAGATTGTAATCAAATGAATCGAGACACCTAAAACATGACAACAATAAATTCACATTAATCGTTAAGTTTAAAAAGTTTTGACCATGGTTGCTTATGCAATTAATCACAATTTCAACTATGGAGCTTTCGTTTTTGTCAAAACTTTTAAGACGATCGAAATTATTGAGCGGGATTTTACCATATATTTCTTCTTTTTTATCAATAAATTCTTTCAAATCAAAGTTTTGAAATTTTTTAAATATCGTCATTTATGTAATATAATTTTGGTGGATTTAGCGTCATGATATAATTTAAATATAATAAATCAAGTTCGTTTTAGGAAATCGTTTGTTCAATAAAATCTTAATTGCAAATCGTGGGGAAATTGCTGTGCGCATAATTCGTGCATGCAAGGAAATGGGAATAACAAGTGTCGCTATTTTTTCCGATGCAGATAGGCACGCACTCCATGTAAAAAAAGCTGACGAGTCATACTTCGTCGGCGAGGATCCGTTAAAAGGATATTTAAATGCACACCGTATTGTAAACATTGCAGTCACTGCAAGATGTGATGCAATTCATCCCGGTTATGGATTCCTATCAGAAAATCCAGAATTGGCAGCAATCTGTGCTAAAAGAGGTATTAAATTTATTGGGCCGGATAGCTCAATAATCCACAAAATGGGCGATAAAATTCAAGCCAGAAAGGCCATGATTGAAGCTGGTGTTCCAGTTACTCCGGGTAGCGAAGGAAACATAAACAATTTAGATGAGGCAAGAACGCTTGCTAATGAGATAGGTTATCCTGTGATGCTAAAAGCCACCAATGGTGGCGGTGGAAGAGGAATTCGTCGTTGTGACAACGACAAGGAATTAAACTCAAATTATGACCGAGTAATATCTGAGGCAACAAAAGCGTTTGGCAATCCTGAATTATTTATGGAAAAATGTGTTGTTGCTCCCAAGCATATTGAAGTTCAAGTGCTTGCAGACTCACATGGAAATGCCATTCACCTATACGAACGTGATTGTTCTATTCAAAGAAGAAATCAAAAACTTATAGAAATTGCACCCTCTCCTCAGCTATCGAGTGAGCAAAGAGATTATATTGGTAGTCTCGCGGTTAAGGCAGCGCGTGCTGTTAATTATGAAAATGCCGGAACCGTGGAGTTTTTGTTGGACCAAGATGATAATTTCTACTTTATGGAAATGAACACGCGACTTCAAGTGGAACATACTATTACCGAATCAATAACTGGTATTGATATCGTCCAAGAGCAAATAAGAATTGCTTATGGTCATCAGCTTCGCTTCAAACAAGAAGATGTTAATTTTCGTGGTTTTGCAATTGAATTTAGAATTAATGCAGAAGACCCAAAACATGATTTCTTACCCTCTTTTGGTAAAATCACGAGATATTATGCTGCAGGTGGCCCGGGAGTCCGAACGGATGCTTCAATTTATACAGGCTATGTCATACCGCCATATTATGACTCCATGTGCGCGAAACTTACTGTATGGGCATTAACTTGGCAAGATGTGGTTCAAAGAGGTAAGAGAGCATTGGGAGATCTAGTTATTTACGGAGTGAAAACAACCATTCCATATTATCTAGAAATTTTAAATAATGAAAATTTTAAAGACGGTGAATTTAATACATCATTTGTTGAGTCTCACAAAGAATTAATCGATTATGATGATGAGTTACCACCAGACGTTATTGCTGCAGCAATTGCAGCAGCAATAGCAGCACACGAAGGCATGTAATTATGAAAAAAATTGATATAACTGAATTAGTTTTACGAGATGGTCACCAATGTCATATTGCGACAAGATTAAGAACGGAAGATATGCTTCCGATATGTCATGATCTTGATGCTCTTGGTTTTTGGTCCATAGAGGCATGGGGTGGAGCTACATTTGATGCCTGTGTAAGGTATCTTAGAGAAGACCCATGGGAAAGGTTAAGAAAACTGAGAAAAGCCCTTCCAAACAGCAGAATACAAATGCTATTGAGAGGTCAGAATCTTCTGGGTTACAGGCATTATTCTGATGATGTTGTCGATCTTTTTGTTAAAAAGTCTGCTGATAATGGCGTTGATGTTTTTAGAATTTTTGATGCAATGAACGATCTTAGAAATATTCAAACATCACTTGATTCGGTTAAAAAATATAAAAAACATGCTGAAGTAGCCATTAGTTACACGACATCTCCCGTTCATGATGTTGAGTACTTTACGCAATTGGCAAAAGAAATTGAAAATAATGGTGCCGATAGTTTAGCAATTAAAGATATGGCTGGTCTCTTGACACCCAAAACCACAAAAGAATTAGTTAGTAATTTAGCTAAAAATATCTCTTTACCAATTCATATCCACAGCCATGCGACCTCTGGGTTAGCAACAGCAAACTTATTAACTGCTGTAGAAAACGGTGCAACCATGATTGACACTTGCAATTCCAGCTTTTCTGAGGGTGCAAGCCACCCAACTACAGAATCAGTTATTGCTGGACTACATGAAATGGGTTATGAAACAGGAGTTCAATTGGAAAAAATTGAAAATATTACCGGATACTTAAAGAATGTTAGGAAAAAGTATTGGCAATTTGAATCTGAATTTACCGGACTTGATCCCAGAGTTCTGATTAATCAAGTACCTGGAGGAATGATTTCTAATCTTTCAAGCCAGCTTAAAGATCAAGGTGCTCTAGATAAAATGGATTTAGTGCTTGAAGAAATACCGAGAGTTAGAGAAGATCTTGGCTTCCCTCCTCTAGTAACACCAACTTCACAAATTGTTGGTACACAGGCAGCTTTGAATATTATTACAGGGGAAAGATACAAATCAATTACAAATGAAGTTAAAAACTATTTCTTAGGTGAGTATGGGAAAGCGCTAGGAAACATGAATGAAGAAGTAATGAAGAAGGCTATTGGCGATGAAACACCTCTTACATGCAGACCTGCAGACATGATAAAGCCTGAAATAAATAATCTAAAAGTAAAATGTGAGGATGTTGCAAGATCTGAAGAAGATCTATTAACTTACGCAATGTTTCCAGACTTGGCAAACACATTCTTAAAAGAGAGAAATGCAGGAACACTTGAGCCAGAAGAACTTTTGGACAGAGAAGAGTTTAGTTCTAATACCAATAGATACGCTCCATCAGAATTTAATGTTACGCTTCATGGAGAGACTTATCATATCAAGTTAACGGGCTCAGGAAATTCAGCTCAACATGAAAGACCTTTTCATGTAGTTGTTGATGGAATTTCTGAAGAAGTTCTTGTTGAAACGTTAGATTTAATACAGGTTAATAGTGGAGATAGCCAACCTTCAGTTTCGAAAGATCAAAATAATAACCCAAAAGGTAAATTAAGACCTACTCATGATGGTTGTGTTACAACGGCAATGCCAGGGACGGTTATTGATGTAAAAGTAAATGTTGGTGATCAAGTTTCTGCAGGTGACGCTCTCATTATTATTGAGGCCATGAAGATGGAGAATGAAATCCAAGCCCCAAAATCTGGAACTGTTGTGGGTGTTCATGTTTCAAAAGGAGATAGTATTTCACCTGACACGACACTTATTGAAATCCAAGCTTAGTTATTATGACAGCCTCGCCCAAAAGATTTATTTTGGCATCATCATCAATATACAGAAGGGATTTGCTTAAGCGAATAATAAATAATTTTGAATGCATTTCACCCGATATTGATGAGTCCCAAAAAATCAATGAAAATGCTAAAGAAATGGCCATAAGGCTTTCAGTTGAAAAAGCTAAAAAAATATCTTCAAAAATTGAGGGCGATAATTTAGTGGTAATCGGATGTGACCAAACAGCCTTTTGTGATAACTACCTGCTTCAAAAGCCGATAACTTTTGAAAAAGCTTTTGAACAGCTACAATTCATAAGAGGAAAGAGTGTAGAGTTTTTTAGTGCATTTTGCCTAATTAACAAAGAAAGTAAAAAAGTGCATTCTGAGGTTGTCCAATTTAGTGCACTTTATAGAAATTTCAATGACGACGAAATTTCCAATTATCTTCAGATTGACAAGCCTTACAATTGTGTAGGAAGTATTAAATCAGAATCTTATGGAATCACTATGCTTGAGAGCATTGAAAGTGATGATCCAACAGCAATTATAGGTCTGCCATTAATAAAATTATCAAAAATACTTTCATCTGAAAAACTTTTGTAATGCAAAAAGATAATAAAGGATATTTGTATTTAATACCCTCACCTATTAATGACAATGATGAAGATTTCTTATCGGCAAAACAGCAAGAAAAAATAAAACATATCAAAAATTTTGTTGTAGAAAATTTAAAACCGGCCAGAAATACTCTAAAAAAAATTAATTTAGATACAAAATTACAAGATTTAAATCTTTTTGAAAACAACAAACAAATAAAAATAGACTTTAATGTCTTTATGAGTATTATAAAAAAAGGGTTGATTTCGGACTTCTGTCAGATTGTGGGCTCCCCTGTATGGCTGACCCTGGATCCGATATTGTAAGCTATTGTCATGAAAATAATATTATTATCAAATCATTATGTTATTCCTCATCCATTACAACATCATTAATATCCTCAGGATTTAATGGTCAAAACTTTGAGTTTATTGGATATCTTCCAATAAATGAAAACGAAAAAAATAAATATCTTGAAAAGTGTTATAAGACAATTCAACAAATAAAAAAAACTTTTATTTTTATAGAGAGTCCTCATAGGAACAATTCTGTCGTTGATTCAATTATAAAAAATGCTCCTGAATTTATTAGACTATGCATTGCTTATAATATTGGTGGTGAGGATGAGTTTATTAGAAGTTATTCCATAAAAGACTGGAAAAATAGAGAGACTATCCTCGATAAGAAACCATGTATATTTCTTATTAACTAAAAGGTTTAAAAGATTTCCGATGTATGGGACATGGACCAAATTTTTTTATAGCATCAAGATGTAATTGTGTTAAATAGCCTTTGTGTTGATCAAATCCGTACTCACTATACTTCCTTGAAATACTCGACATATAAAAATCTCGATAAACTTTTGCAATTATAGAAGCGGCACTTATTTCCGGGAAAATTAAATCACCTTTGACGTGAGCAGTTATGTTTGTCTGTATATCNGGAATAAATTTTCCATCACAACGAACAATTTTATCTTGATTTATATCGCCTAGGCCCATAAAAGCATTTTTCATTGCGATAAGAGANGCGTTGTGAATATTAACTTCGTCGATTATTTTTTCATCGACAATTGAAATGTTAAAATCCACACATTGAAGCTTTATTGATTTTTCTAGAACATCTCTTTTGTTTTTAGTTAATAATTTTGAGTCAGTTACAGGAACATTAAAATTTTTATTGATTACAACGGCACATGCTACAACTGGACCTGCAACACAACCTCTTCCAACTTCGTCAATACCAACAAAAATCATTTAAAAATTTTTTTACATATTAGTTCATTTGTATCAAGCTTGTGAGCCTTATGAATTTTTGTAAATTCAGTGTTAATATTTTTTAAATATTTTGAATCATTAAGCATTTCCAATACCTTGCTGGATATCACTTCAGCAGATGCTTTTTTGTGAACAAACTCTGGGGATATTAATTTATTAGCCAAGATATTAGGAAGACCAATAAATTTCGACTTTAGCAATGCTTTGAATAACAAATAGGAAATACTGGACAATTTATAAAAAATTATCATGGGTTTTTTTAAAAAAACTGCCTCTAGTGTTGCAGTTCCAGATGCAATTATGCTGATATCGGCAGCATTAAGGATATCATGCGAGTGCCCATGGATTAAGGTTATATTATCAATGCTTAAAGCATGTTTTTTGTATTTCAAGTAGTGTAAACTTTTTGAGGTTGTAACTGGAATCATAAATAATAGATTTGGTAATTCTTTATTTAAAATTTGAACTGTTTTTAATAAAATATCTGTATTCCACACAACCTCGGAATTTCGACTTCCTGGTAGCAAAGCAATTATCTTTCCATTATGTTTTAACTTGAGCTTTTCTCTGGAAGTTTTTTTTTCTGGGAATATTGGGAAAGTATTAGCCAATGGATGACCGATAAATGAAAAGTTTTTAACTTTTAAATTTTTCAAAAATTTTACTTCATGAGCAAAAATACAAAAAAGGTGATCAAAGGTTTTCTTAAAGTTTTTATACCTTG
>JGI26088J50261_1001627_pt1 | contig 11995 bp, 7 predicted proteins | sample SaaInl1SG_22_DNA_FD_50261 | JGI IMG/M metagenome (IMG submission 50261)
TAGGTGAGCTGAAATGTCTTCTCCTTTTTCGCCAATAATGGCAAGCAAGGTGTCAACTGGCGCAGTTTGCCCTTCATCTATTCCGATATGCAATAATTCTCCTTCGTAAAAAGCTTCGAATTCCATCGTCGCTTTATCCGTTTCAATCTCTGCTAAGATATCGCCTTCTTTCACTGAATCGCCTACCTTTTTAAACCAAGTAGCAACGGTTCCTTCCTCCATTGTATCGCTCAAACGAGGCATGTTAATGACTTCTGCCATGACTAACTTAATTTATGTTTTAAAAATGGATAGTTGGGCTCTTCGTAAACAGCATCATACATAACTGATTTTTCTGGATAAGGAGAGTCTTCTGCGAATTTTTCACATTCCAGAACACGTGCCTTNANATCAGCATCAATNGCTGCTAACTCGTCTGCNGACAAGTAATTTTTCTCAATAATAATGTTTTTTACTTGTGTAATCGGATCAATTTTACGGTACTCCTCAACTTCTGATTTGGTACGATAATGTTGTGCATCTGACATTGAATGTCCACGGTAACGGTAGGTTTTCATTTCTAAAAATGTTGGTCCTTTTCCATCACGTGCATGCTTTATGGCTTTGTCTAAAGCTTTGGCAACAGCAACTGGATCCATTCCATCTACCGGTCCACAAGGCATTTCATAGCCAAGACCCAATTTCCATATTTCTTGGTGGGAAGCCGTTCGAGCGACAGATGTCCCCATGGCATACCCATTGTTTTCAACGATAAACACTACCGGAAGTTCCCAAAGTGTTGCCAGGTTGAGTGTTTCGTGTAATGAGCCTTGTCTAACCGCACCGTCTCCCATATAACAAAGGGTTACAGCTCCTGTATTGTGGTACTTGTCGCCAAAAGCCATTCCAGCTCCTAAGGGAATTTGCCCTCCAACAATACCGTGACCACCGTGAAAACGGTGTTCTTTTGAGAATATGTGCATAGAACCACCCAATCCATTGGAAGTTCCTGTAGCTTTACCATATAATTCCGCCATCACTCTTTTTGGGTCAACGCCCATTCCAATTGGCTGTACGTGATTTCGATAGGCTGTAATCATACGGTCCTTACCCAATTCAATGGCATGNAAAGCGCCTGCTAAAATAGCCTCTTGCCCATTGTACAAGTGAAGGAACCCCCGTACTTTTTGCTGAATATATACCGCCGCTAGTTTGTCTTCAAACTTTCGCCAGAAGAGCATATCTTTGTACCAATCGATATAGGTTTGTTTGGTGATTTTTTTCATGCGGAAAAAAATATTTTAGGTTTATTATTTGGGCAAAAATACCACTTTTTACTTAAAATAATAGCATTTCGGAGACACATAACTACTCTCTAATGTCATAAAAATAACATCAGAGAACATTCATCTTATTCTGGCGTTTCGATAACTGGATTGCTNAAATTAAATGTAAGTGAAAAACGAAGGGTGTTTTCCAAAGGATTTCGGATCCTAGAGGTTGAAAATAAATAAGATATGTCAATGGTAGCAAAATCGAGCTGAAACCCNGCTCCTAGCGTTAAAAATCGTCGAGATCCTTTTTCTAGGCTTTCATTAAAATAGCCTGTTCGCAGGGCAAACACATCTTGAAAAACATATTCCANCCCTGTTGCCCACGTGATTTCTTTCAATTCTTCACTTATACCATTTGGTGCATCGCTAAACGATTCTATGATTCCATTCAAAAAACTAATGTCTGGTTGCTCATATAAGGTTACGCCATTTTGCTGCCCCACCTCAACCGGAGATGGCACCAACAATTTATTCAATTCGAAGTTAAAATTCAGGACATTACTTGCACCTANGTCTAAATTCATTCCAGCTCCAACACGAAGATTGGTCGGGATAAAGTTTTTTTGCCCACCTTCGTCATATTTTAAACGCGGACCAATATTGGATACATTCACTCCATATCGCATACTGGCTTTATTACTTCCCATATCAAAATATTCTCCTTGATAAAAAGCNGCGATATCAATCCCAATACTACTTGCAGGGGTTGCATCTGCATCGCTTGAAAGTTTTAAATCAGAGCGTATATAACGTGCAGCTACAGCCATTGAAAACTTTTCATTCAACAGTAAACCATAAGAAAAATCTAAGGTGAGTTCGTTTGGACGCTCAATTCCTTGTTGCACAATGGTGTTTCCAATCAGGTCATTGAATTGTATATCACCCAAACTGAAATATTTTAAGCTTAGCCCCCAAGCACTGCGTTCTGTGTTTTTGGTGTAAAAAGTGAGATTTGCTAAAAAAATATCGTCCACAAGTTTACTAAGGTAAGGGGTATAGCTAACCCCAATAGCTTGCCTTTCTTTGGCGAAAACATATTTAGCAGGATTCCACTGTTGCGAAAAAACATCGGCTGAAGTGGCTACTCCTAACTCACCCATCCCAGCAGATCGCGCATCTGGAGTAATCAATAAAAAAGGAACACCTGTCGTTATCACACGGTTTTCACTTTGCGCATGCAAACCCGCTCCAAGCAACATTGCTAGGAGCACCATATAGTCAAAGTGTTTTTTCAAAAAAAACATTCATTTTGTTTGTATATATAACGCTTGGATTTATATTTTCTTGCCCACTGCAAAACATTTTCATTGCTTTATAAATTACAGCAATAAATGCATTATTTTTGCGTTATAAATCTGTATTGGTGGAGTTAATCGTTGTAACCACTGTACAATAAATTGTATATTGCAGCTTTATGAGTAGCAGTGTAGTCAATAAAAAAACTAATATGAACGTGAAGTTTATTTCAAAATGTACGCTTTTTATTGCCCTTGGGTCAATGATTTTTACTTCTTGCGGAAAAAACAACCAATCTAGAGCCACTGGTTGGAGTATTAATTCCAAAAAAGGCGGTTTCCAGTATAATGTTGATTTTGAAGATCAAGAAACCGGACCTGGACTTGTTTTTATCGAAGGGGGAACCTTCACCAAAGGACAAGTACAAGATGATGTAATGCACGACTGGAACAACACTCCTTCCCGTCAGCACGTAATGTCTTTCTATATCGACGAAACAGAAGTTACCAACCTCATGTATCTCGAATTCTTGGATTGGTTAAAACTGGTCTTCCCACAAGACAACCTTCAGTACAAACAAATTTATGAAGGCGCCATACCAGACACATTGGTTTGGAGAAATCAATTGGGTTATTTTGAAGAGCTAACCACAAATTATTTACGTCACCCAGCCTATGCTGAATATCCTGTTGTTGGCGTAAATTGGTTGCAAGCTGTTCAGTTTGCTGAATGGCGTACAGATCGTGTGAATGAATTTATTTTAGAGCGCGAGGCGTATATCGAAAAAGATGTACGATACACGGAAATAGATGCAAATAGCACCTTCAGCACCAGTGCTTACCTTAAAGTTCCCGAAACAACTTATGGTGGAAAAATTGACAGTCTTGTTGGAAAAAATGGACGTCAAAAAAGAGACACCACTGAAGTGAATGTATATGCAGGTGTTGACAGCGGATTGCTTTTACCAGCCTACAGACTCCCCACCGAAACCGAATGGGAATATGCAGCACTTGCCCTTGGAGGTGAGCGTGAATACAATGCCTATAGAGGAAAGAAAAAATACCCATGGTCTGGAGAATACACACGTTCTGTAGACAGAAGATCTGAAGGAGATCAATTGGCCAACTTCAAATTAGGAAAAGGAGATTATGGCGGAATTGCCGGATGGTCAGACGATGGAGCAGACATAACCATACAAGTAAAATCTTATCCCCCAAATGACTTTGGTGTGTATGATATGGCTGGTAACGTTGCCGAGTGGGTAGCCGATGTATATCGTCCAATTGTTGACGATGAAGCAAATGATTTTAACTACTACCGCGGAAACGTATACCTGAAAGAAGTCATTGGTGACGATGGTAAAGCGCAAGTTATTTCACCTGATCAACTGGTCTATGACACTTTACCGAACGGAAAAGTCTTGTTGAAACGTTTGCCTGGTCAGCTAGAAAAAGTTGCCATTAACGAAGAAGAAACCTTTTTACGTCAAAACTTCTCAGAGAGTGACAACAGAAACTTTCGTGATGGTGATCTAGAATCTACACGTTCATTTGCCGATGTTCGAAACGGAGATGAGGCTGGAAATGGACGACCAGAAACCACCAAAATGTATGATGCGCCAACGCATCCAAAAATAACTATAGATGAAAACGGTAATAAAATCCGTTCTAAAGATAAATCGCCAAAACGCACTTCATTAATTACTGATGAAGTACGCGTTTTCAAAGGAGGATCTTGGAAAGATCGCGCTTACTGGTTAGACCCAGCGCAGCGTCGTTATTTACCTCAATACATTGCGACAGACTACATCGGCTTTAGATGTGCCATGACACGATTAGGATCCAAAAGCAAAAACAAAAAGACAGCCCGTCACAAAAGGAAAGGCTAACAATCATTAAAAGGCATTTTCGAATGCCTTTTTTTATAGCATGACAATTCCAACATTACATTCGCACTTTCTAGAAAGCAATGGCTTTTCAACAGATACTCGAACACTGAAGAAAGGAGACCTCTTTTTTTGTTTAAAAGGAGATAATTTTAATGGAAATATATTTGCCCAAAAAGCCATTGAAGCTGGGGCTTCCTATGTTGTATTTGACGATCTCGATTATCAGCCCAAGGCAGAGAATGCAATTTATGTAACCAACACCTTAGCCTGCCTTCAACAACTGGCCGCTTATCACCGAAAGCAATTTGATATACCAGTCATTGGCCTCACCGGATCAAACGGAAAAACCACCACCAAAGAACTTATTCATCGTGTACTCTCACAACACTATAGTGTTCATGCTACAAAAGGGAATTTAAACAACCACATTGGTGTACCTCTTACCCTACTCGGCATTAATGCCGACACCCAAATTGCCCTGATCGAAATGGGAGCAAATCACCAGAAAGAAATTGCCTTTTTGAGTGAACTTGCCCAGCCAACCATGGGGTATATTACCAATTTCGGAAAAGCTCATTTGGAAGGTTTTGGAGGAATTGATGGAGTGATTAAGGGGAAAAGTGAGCTCTATGATTTTCTTCGTAAAAGCAAAGGAAAAGTCCTTGTAAACGAAAATGATCCAATTCAAGTAAAGCAGAGCAAAGGCCTTGATATTATCTTGTTTGGCACAAAAGTAAACAACCACTATCAAATAAAGAATTCACTTGATTCAAGCGGATATTGCATCGCTCATACCGATGAAATAACCATAAAAAGTCAACTNACAGGGTCCTATAACTTCGACAATATTAATGCTGCTGTCNGNCTAGGGAAGTTCTTTTCACTTTCCCTTGAGCAAATCAAAGAAGGGATTGAAGCTTATCTGCCTGCAAATAATCGTTCGCAGTGGACAAATACCGAAAAAAATAAGGTTTTACTGGATGCGTATAATGCCAACCCCACCAGCATGAAAGCTGCAATAAATGCTTTTGCAATACATGAGGCGATACATAAGACCGTAATTTTGGGGGATATGCTCGAACTTGGCGACTATGCAACCAAGGAACACCAATCCATTGTTGATCTCGTTAAAGCGGCTAATTTCGATACAATTATCTTGGTTGGGCCTTTATTTTCTCGCACAAGTAAAGCAGATGGAATACACTATTTTACCTCCACGCTTGCTGCAAAAAAACACATCCACAACAATCCAATAGAAGGATCTACCCTTTTAATCAAAGGCTCACGAGGAATCGCCTTAGAGCAACTCCTCGATGAACTTTAATTAGTTTTTCAATTCAAAATAATCGATTGGCTTAAAGCTTGAAAGTGAGATTGCTTCAATTTCAGCTTGCAGGTTTTCCCAGGTTTCTTTGTAAAAAGCATTCACTTTGGCTAATGCATCTTTGGTGTCATTTTCAGCATGCTTCAACAATATTTCTTCGGTGGAAGTAATTCCTTGCGGGCGACTAGCGACATACCGCCTTGCCNTAGATATACGGGTCATCACCGTACTTTCTGGGTTTCTAACAATTCCCTGACGTTTATCTTCCTTCCCTAAAAAGAGAGCTACCAATGTGGTCATTTCTTTAGAGGCCTCACTACACTTCTTCAATAAATCTTTGTGCTGTGTAGAATCTTGCTGCTTGATTCTCTTTTGGTAATCTTTTAAAATACCTTGAGAAGTAACCAATTGCTTCACTGCATCAGCAGCAGCGGCCATATAGCCTTCCAATTGTTTTGACGCAGCATATTGCTGATCAATGCCTTCTTGAGAAACGTTCAGCCGTGGATCAGATTTAACCTCAAGAGAAACCGAATTGGACTGCTCACCAAAACTAAGTTCAGCACGATATACACCAGGCTTGACCTCAACTCCAGAGGGCTCGCGTTTGGACTTTCGGATTTTTCTACTTGGACGATTTACCCCTTTTTCATCCATATTCCAATACCAACGGTGGAGCCCTTTTTCTTTGGGTGCCTTTCGTTCTAGTGTACGAATCAAGCGATCTCCATCATAGATTTTCAACTGCAAAGAGTCTGATTTGTCTTCTTTCTTGTTTCCTTCTTCTTTGGCTTCTTGCTTCTTTTTTTTCTGTTGGAGAATAGAAATAAGTAAACATGGCACCGTAATTTCTATTTTCTCCGTGGTACATAGCATCCCCTCCAAAACGAGAACCTGTGGGCTGCTGGTAGGCGGCCAAATAGGCTGTTGGGGGAGTAAACAAATGTGCCTTTTTCTCTAACAAAGTATTGGCTTTTGCGATGGCACGCATCGGGCGAATATCGTCTAACACCCATGCTGCTCGACCAAAAGTTCCAATAACTAAATCGTGTTCTCTTGGGTGAATGACCAAATCCTTGGTTGATACCGTTGGAAATACTTTAGGGTCCATCTTTTGCCATTTCTCACCGGCATTCATCGAATAATACAAACCATCATCGGTTCCTAAAAACAATAAATTGGCCGTTTCTGGATCTTCTACAATACAAAGAGCATAGCTTTGCACATCAGACTGATCGACAATTCGTTGCCACGATTTCCCGTAGTTGGTTGTTCTGTAGGCATAAGGTGTATAATTGTAGCGACGGTAATCGTTTGCCACCAACAATGCTTCCCCTTTATTCTTATTCGAGGCTTTAATTTGGGTAATCCAACTCCCTGCGGGTAATCCTTTTAGATTTTTGGTTACTTCATTCCAAGTAGTTCCTCCGTCTTGGGTGAAATGCACACGTCCATCATCTGATGCCGCCCACAACATATCTTTTTCCAAAGGCGAAGGCTCAATCACCAATAGGGTACAATGGTTTTCGGCTCCCGTAGCATCTAGGGTAAGTCCACCACTTTCGCTTTGCTTAAGTTTTTCAGGATCATTGGTCGTTAAGTCTGGGGAAATAACCTCCCAAGTCAAACCTTTGTCGGTGCTTTTATGGACAAATTGACTTCCAAAATAAACAGTACTATTGTCAAAAGGATCTTGTCCAATGGCCGCATTCCAATTAAAGCGTAAACGAGTATCTGCCTCTGGATGGGTAGGACGAACAAGATAATTGTTTCCTGTTTTCCAGTCATAGCGCGATACAACTCCTTGCTGACTCATGGCATAGCCATAGCGCGAATTGTCTTTATCTGGAACCACATCAAAACCATCACCAAAGGCAATTTCTTGCCAGTAGGAATTTCGAATACCTTGAACCTTCCAAACATAGGCTGGACCTCTCCATGAACCATTGTCTTGCATTCCTCCATATACATTATAAGGAATTTCGTTGTCGACGCTAATATGATAAAATTGCGCCACAGGAATATTTCCAACAAAGCGCCAGGATTTCCCTCCATCGCGGGTAATGTTTAATCCCCCGTCATTTCCATCGATCATAAAGTTCCCATCTTCAGGGTGTATCCACCAAGCGTGGTGATCGGGGTGTACGCCATTGCTTACTCCATAGGCTGGCATGAGTTGCGAGAAACTCTTCCCTCCATCTTCCGATACGTTTACATAGGTAAAGACCGAGTACAAACGATTTTCATTTTCAGGGTCAACACGGATATCAGAATAGTAAAACGGACGATTCCCTATTCCTTCTTTATCGTTTACTTTCTTCCACTTGTCTCCGCCATCAATTGACTTATAGAGTGCATTTTTCTTGGCTTCTACCAAGGCATAGACAATATTGGGTTTGTTTTTGGCCATGGCTAAACCTATACGTCCCAAATCTCCTTTGGGCAAACCATCTTCGTCTGTTTTTTCTTTCCATGTAGCTCCACCGTCTAGGGTGACGAAAATTCCGCTCCCCTTCCCACCAGAGTTAAAAAACCACGGATCACGCTTGTGTTCCCACATAGCTGCTATTAATTTATTTGGATTGGTAGGATCCATGATCAAGTCGGCTGCGCCTGTTTTTGGATTTTGGTACAGTATTTTACTCCACGACTTTCCGCCGTTTGTTGTTTTATAAATACCGCGTTCTTGGTGTTCTCCCCATGGAGAACCAATAGCAGCAACATAGACCGTGTTGGGCTGGGTGGGGTCAATGATGATGCGGTGAATGTGCCTTGTTTCTGCCAAGCCCATTGCATCCCAAGTTTTTCCTCCGTCCAAGGATTTAAAAATACCATAGCCTCCATTGAGACTGTTGCGGGGGTTTCCTTCTCCTGTTCCAACCCAAATTACATCTGGATTAGATTGCTGAATGGCCAATGCGCCAATAGAAGCAGTACTTTGGTCGTTAAAGATAGGTGTCCAATCAATTCCTCCACTGGTCGATTTCCAAACTCCACCAGAGGCTGTTCCCACATAAATATTATCGGGCGAGGAGTTGACCACATCGATAGTAGTAATTCGGCCACTCATGCCGCCAGGACCAATATTACGTGCAGCTGTTTTTTTGAGATAGGAAGGTGAAAAGTCTTGCGCAAAAATTGCCGTAGACCAAATCATCAACAAAGAAAATAAAGATGCTTTCATAGAAATAGATTAGACCACAATATAGAAAATCTTCCCTAAATAAAGCCAAAAGAAAAAACCCTTCGAAAGAAGGGTTTTTAGTGAATCAAACAACGTAATTAATAAATGCTAAGCAGAGATCACAATGATTTCTGCTTGTGCATAAATAGATTCAAGTTTTTCTGCATACTCCAAAGGAGTAAGACCTTCATTGCAGGGAAGGCTTAACTGAGCTCCGCGACGAACCAAAAGGTTTATCATTTCAGGCTTGTCGAGGATAACCGCATGAATAAGCATTGTTTTCCCATCGAAGAATTGATTGGGGTGAATGCTTTTTTGGGACAATGCATTTTCAATAAACAAATAATCGTCTGATGCAATGGCCGAAATAATCTCTTCAGCACTTACCTCAGTTACAGCTGTTGGTGTTGAGCTGCTTAACAATGTTGTTAGGAAATAAATTAAAAATGTTTTCATAGTGGAACTGTTTAAAGGGTTGATCTTTCTTTTTGTTCACAGCAAAATTACGTCCACTTCCCGAACTTTTTTTCATCTTTATTTAACCAAAGAATCACTTTTGCCAAAGTGATCAAATTGAGGTTCAAAAATTACACCTTTGGTAAAAAAGATACTAGCGGTTTTTCAAGTTGACAAAGAATCTCGCAACCCAGTACAATAGTATGTGCTGCAAGGGAAAGAAAACAAGTTCTCGCTAAGAAATATAATTGATTGAAAAAAAATGAGTCTTTGAAGAAAGAAAGTGGGTGTTAAGGGATTCGAACCCATGACCTCTACCCTGTCAAGGTAGCGCTCTAAACCAACTGAGCTAAACACCCTTAATGCCTTTTAGCTTGTTAACATCTTGATAGTGCCCGAATGTTATTTTGCTTGCTTCAAATATACACCAAACTTATTTTTTCTTTTTATAATCACGCCTAAATTTATACTATTATTGGAGATTTAGAAATATTTAAAAAGATTAGGGAGTATATCCAAGTTGCAGAAAACTATGGGACATTCTTCAATAAACGTATCCCCAACCTATTTAAGAGGTTTAGAAGTGCCTGAACTAACTGAAGAGGATATGACTGCTATTGAACTGTAATTGTTCCATACATACCATTGTGAGCTGAACATTGGTAGTAATAGGTTCCTGCTGTTGTAGGTGTCCAACTTACTACTCCGCTTGTAGTCCCATTATTAGTTACATTAGAAACTTGATTATCTGTACCTGTCCCTTGAACTGTTTTAATGTAGAATGGATGACCAGCAGCATTAACCGTAAAATTGAGGGTGTCTCCTGCGTTTATTGTTATTGAAGCGTCATCTCCACTAACTGTTCCATTAATATCTGTTCCAGATAAGGTATAATCAGAATTAGAACTAGCGGTTACCGAAATTGAATAAGTATTTGCAGCTGCCGCATTATCTGGGGTATACCCAGACTCTCCTTGGTCATTGTCTTGAAATATAGTTCTTAATACTTCCTTACTTGGTATAGAAATTACAGGTTTGAAGTATGTGTTATAAATCTCGTATCCCAATGGATTATTAGCTAAAACACCTTCTGGAGTTCTTGCATTATCATTCCATTCTGGAGATAAACTACCTCCTTCCCAAAACTCACTAAATCCCCACATTCCATAGGTCAATAAATACTGGTATTCTTTAAGCATAACTGGCCAAGCATCACGATTATTGATATCGCCTCCATAACCTTCAATATCAAAAACTCCATTTGTATAGGCTTCTTTCATTGCGAGAAAAATATCTGTATTGGTAATATCTTCTTCCTCAGCTTCTATATTTAAAGCTTCAGTTGAGCCCTCAACTCCTCCTCTTACTCCAAAACGATGAAGCGTGTGAAGTGTATGTTCCATAATTTCATTAATATCATCATCCCCTGTACCCTGACTATCTATATTTTTATACCAAACCATATCGTCTAAGGATAATCTTTCTTCAAAGGCTTGTATGCCCGGATATGATTGATTCCGATTATCGTTTAAAAAATTTGGAGAGTATTCATTTCCACCGCCTCTTGCGATTCTTTGACCAGTTGGTCTTCCCTGATGCCACCCAATTTCACCTTTAAGAGTTTTAATCATATTTAACTGTGCATCGGAATCAATTCCTTCTGAATCTTTATCTATGAGCAACTTAAATACCTGTGCAGTTTTATATATCCACTCATCTGGAACGGCTTCTTGTCCTCCAATTTCACCAGCAACAATTAATTTGATTCCATTAATAGTTAGTTCTCTATCATAAAAAACTACCGGTTCAATAGCTATTATATCTCCACTAGAATAGTAATTTGTTGCAACTTGAATTAATTGAAAATTAGCCGTAAGTGTAAGGTCTGTATTTACTGTAATACTTACTTCATTAGAAGTTACTTCACTTCCCGTCCAGCCAATAAATTCATATCCATCATTAGGTGATGCAGTAATTGTTAGAACAGTGCCTTCATCAAATGTCCCACCAGCAGTTACACTTCCACCATCTCCTGCTATCACCGTAATGGTATATTGGGTTGGGGCTGGGGTTTCAGGTTCTGGTTGAGGTGTTTGAACAACTGGAGCAATTGTATCCTCTTCTTCAGTTGAGCAGCTGTAAATAAAGAGAAATGATAAAATTGTTATGGTCAAAAGAGAGAAAGAAAACTTTTTCATTTAAATAAAATATAATAGTTAATACACAAAGTTAAGTAACTTTAATTTTAATTCGTGCGTTTTTTCCGGATTTACACAACACACAAAAGGCAAGTCTTCATTAACTTCATTAATAACTTATCTCTTTCTTGGGAAAGTGTATTGTAATTCCATAACTTTTTGAAGATGATATAACTGTGGTTTAAACTTTTTTTCTTTCCTAAAAATAGAACAACAAAGGGGTAAAAGTGTTAAGCCAGAAAAGCCTATTGTTAACTTTAAAAAACATAGGCACCTAAAATCATGACTTACATACATCGTTTGCCTTGTTAACTTTTTCTACCTTTATAAAAGCAAGTTGTTCTGCTAAACTTACCTTCGCGCTATGCTGAAAAAGTCATTATTCCAACATTGTTT
>JGI26088J50261_1001630_pt1 | contig 11986 bp, 9 predicted proteins | sample SaaInl1SG_22_DNA_FD_50261 | JGI IMG/M metagenome (IMG submission 50261)
CTTGAGGAGGCACTAAAGCTTCCTGGCGGAAATATCTTCCACGAACCACTCAGCTGGCCCTTTGCTGAGGATGACGAACCGCTGGACAGCCCAGCTGCGCGCTGGGGCGTTGCAACAGATGACCCCAAGGTTTTGATTTGTGGCGCCAGTGCCAGACGTGGCGGTGCTGTTAGCGGTATTGGTGGCCACAACGCAGCCATGGCAGCCCTTGAGATTTTTGGCTAGCACCTCAGGTACGCGTCGCTAAGTGCCGAAAGACTAGGTATATTTAGTCGAACTACAGCAACTTGTCAGCAATTTCCTGTTAATCGCTGACGTAAATTTCTTCACTCCCTAACGAACCGCGCATTGGACAATAAATTGAAACCCAGCTCACGCTTGACTGCTCGACTTGGAGTTTCACAGTTCATTGGCTGGAGTTCAGGGTTTTATCTTCCAGCAATCTTGGCTGTGCCAATTTCGGAGTCACTGGGAATAGCAACTGAAACATTCTTTTGGGCTTTCACGGTCGCGCTTTTGGTAGCCGCTTTCTTGGGTCCCAGGGTCGGTAAAGCTATTGACCGGCTAGGTGGCAGGCGAGTCCTTCCCTTCGGGAGCATCGCCTTCATTCTTGGACTGAGCCTGTTGGCCGCAAGCACCTCGATTCAAATGCTATTTGCTGCCTGGGTGCTGATTGGCATCGGAGCCGCGATGGGCAACTACGACGCTGCTTTTGCAACGGTCGTTACTTTCTTTGGTGACGAGTCAAACAAGATCATCGCTGGGATCACGGTTTTCGTTGGGCTCTCCTCAACAATCTCCTGGCCACTAAATGCGTGGGTCACCGAGAGCTTTGGTTGGCAGTGGGCTGTGATGGTGTGGGCCTTTGCTCACTTGCTAATTGCTCTGCCGCTGAACCTAACAATCCCTCGGCTTGAGCCGAAGGCTGTTGAAGAGCAGTCCCCTAAAACTCCAACCGGCAACCGGAGGCGAATCCGAATTGACCTGTTGATCGTGATCTTTGCGGTGATGTTTGCACTGGAGGGCTTCATGGTTGCCTCGGTCAACACGATCCTGCCTTTTTTGCTTACCGAACTCGGTGCTTCTGTCGGTGTTGCGCTATTCGCCGCCGCAATCCTCGGCCCCTCGCAGGTGCTGGCAAGAGTTCTGTTGGTTGCGCTTGGCAAGATAATGACTCCGATGCGGGTGGCCGCACTGGCTATGCTTTCGCACCCTGCCGGCGTTGTGTTGGTCCTGGTCTTTGGTATCGATGCCCTAGTTCCGTTCGTTATTTTGCAGGGCATTGCGGTCGGCCTGGATCCGTTTATTAGAGGAACGCTTCCACTGCTTTTCTTTGGCCCGGAGCAGTTCGGTGAACGGCAGGGCTACATCATGATGTTCTCAAAAATTGTGGTTGCCTTTAGTCCGCTGCTACTGACAGTAATAGTGCTTTGGAATCCAGTGGCCGGCATCCTGACCACGATGACCATGGGTTTGTCTGCATTCCTATTACTCATGGCCTTGGCACTAGTTCGACGAGCAAAAGTGGCGGCTTAGTTCGACAAACACCATCGGCTCAGCAGCTGCGGAATGTCGGCGACAAAAAACATCAAACTTCAAGCAAATTCTGTGTTATTTTTTAGGTGAAATTAGGCGATTTTTATTTCAACTGATTTCCACCAGCTGCGGAAGGTCAAAGATGACTCCTAACCCTTGGACAAAGCACTACCCGAGTGAAGTAAGCCCTGAGCTGGAACCGGTTTCCATCAGGCACCTTCCGGATCTCATAAAAGAGTCAAGCCAGAAATACGCAAAGACCACGGCGTTTACTCAGGTGATGCCCAACGGCATGAACGGCTCTCTTAGCTATGAGCAGATTGACGCTTACTCAAATGACTTTGCCGCTTACTTACGAGATGTGTTGGGACTGAGCCAAGGAGCTCGGGTCGCAGTGCAGATGCCGAACTGCCTGGCTTACCCAATTGTCGCCTTTGGAGTGCTGAAGGCTGGCTGCGTGCTGGTGAACACCAATCCTCTTTACACCGCGCCTGAAATGATTCACCAATACTCAGACTCTGGCGCAGAGACCCTGGTTGTGATGGATATCTTCGCTGACCGACTTGAAGAAGTAGTTTCAAAGACCGGCATCAAGACGGTCGTGACAGTCAAGATTTCTGAGTTTTTCCCAAGGATTGTTGGTGGGGTCATTAGAGGTGTTCAGCGATATTGGAGCAAAACCCTACCTAAGATCACCGTCAAGCACACCAGCTTCCAAACTGCCTTGGCTCAGGGTAAAGACAAAAAGAGCACCACGAGTGCGGAAGGCTACCTCGATGGCATCACTAGCGAGTCGCTAGCTGCTATTCAGTACACCGGAGGTACAACAGGCGTTTCCAAGGGCGCGATGCTCTCCCACGGCAACCTTGTTTACAACACTCTCCAGATGATTTCTCACTGTGGCACGGGTATGCGGCAGGGGGTTGAGGTGGTGCTTACAGCGCTGCCGCTGTATCACATCTTTGCTTTCACTGTGAACCTGCTTGGCTTCTACCACGTTGGGGCCAGAAACATTCTGGTTCCAACCCCGAGGCCACCGAGNAACCTAAAGCGTGCTTTTGAGAACTACAAAATCACCTGGCTAAGCGGAGTGAACACCCTATTCAATGCCCTCTTGAATGAGCGTTGGTTTACCGAGAGCCCACCGAAGCACCTTCGTGCCTCGGCTGCTGGCGGAATGGCACTCCAGGCTTCCGTTGCAGAGCGATGGAGAGAAGTAACTGGAACCCCGATAGTTGAGGGTTACGGGCTTACGGAGTCCTCACCGGTTCTAACTTTCAACCCGCTAACGGGAATGGCCAAAGACGGGTCAATTGGCATTCCGGTGCCGTCGACTCAGGTTCGCTGTGTGGACGAATCAGGTACAGAGGTTGCGATTGGCGAACCAGGTGAAATTGTTGCTCGAGGTCCGCAGATCATGCTTGGTTACTGGCAGCGACCAGAAGACACCAGGGATACCTTGAGGGATGGCTGGCTTCACACTGGAGATATCGCAAAGATGGATTCAGACGGTTACTTCACCATTGTTGATCGTAAAAAAGACATGATTTTGGTGAGCGGCTTCAACGTTTACCCGAACGAAGTTGAAGAACAAATTGCTGCTGTTCCTGGAGTGCTAGAGGTCGGGGTGATTGGTGTTGCTGACGACAGGTCCGGTGAAAAGGTTCAGGCGTATGTAGTGACGACCCTTCAAGCACCAACAGCCGATCAAATCTTGGCCCACTGCCGAGAAAACCTTGCGGCCTACAAGATTCCTCAGTCAATTTCATTTGTTGACGAGTTACCAAAGAGCCCAATTGGAAAGATTCTTCGCCGTGAGCTCAGGGACAATGTCGTCTCAGCTATCTCAACAGAGAAGGGTGCATAAAGATGTTGAATTCGCTCATGATTCTCGCGGCTGAGGCAGAAACTCAGCATCAGGTTGTTACCCCTTTCGAAGAGGCTCTGTTGGCGGGGCTAGTGTTCGTCATTATGTTTGGTTTGGGATCCGGACTAACCCCCAAGGACTTCAAACTCGCGCTGCGGCGACCGCAGGGCCTAATCATCGGTTGGCTGACCCAGTTTGGAATCATGCCGCTCGTGGCCTACCTCTTGATTGTCACTTTGCTATTCCAAGACGCAATTCCACGAGAATATGCAATTCCAGTTGCTCTCGGTGCGCTTTTGATGGGCGCGGTCCCCGCGGGAACCACATCAAATATTTTCACCTACTTCTCTAAGGGCAACTTGGCACTCAGCGTTGTGATGACTACCAATGCGACTCTTTGGGCGATTCTCATGACACCGCTTGCGCTGCTTTTTTATGGAGGACTGCTTGCAGCGAATAACCCCGACTTAGAGATTCCAATACGAAATATTGTGCTGACCCTGGCAATTCTGCTTGTGCCCGTAATGTTTGGAATGCTAATTAGGCGGTACAGTCCTAACACTGGAGCGCTTCTTGAACTAATGGGCGGCTTCTTTGGACTTTTCTTCATCGTGTTCCTGATGGTTACGTGGGTCCCAAGAAACTGGAATCTATTGACCTCCACGCCTTGGCAGGTTTATGCGGTGTCGATTGGACTCGGGCTGTTTGGAATCACGATCGCGTACATTATTGCGAAGCTGATTCGGGTGCACCCGGCCAACGCTAGAACAATTGCCTTGGAAACTGGCATCCAGAATGGACCGCTAGCGATCGCCATAATTACAGTTACCTTTAGCGGCAGCCCTGCCCTGGGGGAAATCATGCTCGTGCCAGCAATGTACTCGCTGTTTATCGTGATTGTTTCTACGATTGTCACCATCTTCTTCAGGCGTGCAAACATTGCAGCTGAACAGAAAATACCGAATCTTCTCTAGCGATTCTGCAGGTTTTCAGCCCCTCCAATTACCTGTGGCTTAAGATTGTAGGAAAACAGCTTGGAGGCTCAGCGCTATGGACACCCTGCACCAAATTAATTCTTCTTACGGCTTTCTAATCGCCTTTGGAATTCTTGCAATTTGGTGGGCAGTCGAAAGGTTTGCCAAAAAGAAATAACGCTGTCGCGTTTACGCTTTCAGGTGNCTGTATGCCTGACTAAAAATAGCTAGGTCCTGCCAGGGCATGCCGGTTGATTTATAAAACCGAATTCGTGTTGGATCGACACTGTTTGCCTGGCTTTTGCCAAACAAGTCCCGCACCGCGATAAGCGCAGCTTCCTCTATGGCCTGGTCTTGAATCGCCATGATCACATCGCCTGCCTCGCGCAGGCTGGCGCCTAGTTCTTCAACAAACACTTGAGCCGCGGCAACCACATCGCTGCCCACCTCTCTGGCGTCGGCTTCGTGTGATCCGACGGCAGCAATGACTGCGGTCGGCTTAATCTCACTCAAAGTAAATAGCGGCTGCCGGGCAGTAGTGGCAGTGACGATCAGGTCTGCCGCCAAAAGCATTTCTGGTGTCCCGGCCACGGCCTCAATGCCCTGTTCAAAAAGGCCGGCTATCAACTCAGCCCGGCTGTCTTGGTTCCTTGCAAAAATGGCAATTGCACTGGGCGTAAGGATTGCCTTGACGCTCAAGATGTGCGCAAGCGCCTGGGGCCCAGAGCCAAAAATGGCAAGCTTTGGACTCTCGGCAACCTTCAACTTCTGCAGCATCGCCGCAGTTACCGAGGCTGTGCGCAGCAGCGTCAGCGCGGCCCCATCGCATTGAGCAAGCGGGGTCAGGGTCTTGGAGTCAAACAGCGAGTAGATTCCTTGAATTCGATCCAGGTTGTGCTTTGGATTCTCAGGGGCAACGGTCACAAACTTGAGGCCTGCAAAATCACCGATTTCGCTTGGCATAACTAGTCCCTGGCCGTGCTCAAAATTCACAAAGGTGCGCTGCTTGTCGGTGGCCGGATCAAATCCGCTCTCGAGCAGCTGGCCGATGGCTTCAATGGCCCTGGCGTAGCCGAAGCTCGCGAATAATTCTTGGTTTGAAATCCAGCGTATTGCGGTCATCGAAGTGAGAATCCTGTTCCTAGCTCATCGTGCTTGTTTAGTGTGAACTTTGAGGTTCCGGTGCAGAACGCATTTCCTGAGATCACAGGAATCACGCCGGCAGTCTCGTGCTCAGTCAGCTCGTTAGCAATTCGTCCTGTAAACCGACTTCCAATAATCGAGTCATGAATCAGGGTCATGGCCACGGTTAGCTTGGCGGCATGATTGAGCTGCGCAATTCTGGTAGCAGTGCCAGAACCGCAGGGGGAGCGGTCGACTCTTCCATCTGCATAGATGGTTACATTTCGCTGATGCAACTGGCTAGTTGATGCAGCTAAATCCTCGTAAATGATTGTTCCGTAGATGCCATTTAGTCGGGGGTCTTGCTGAGAGTTTGACTCTGGGGATTCATTCAGAGTCCACTTGATTTCACGGCCAACTTTGATCAGTTCATCCAGGTGTTGAGGTTCAACAGTTAGACCCAGCTGCTCTACATTCAAGCTGGCGTAGTTTGCTCCGCCGTACCCCACATCCACCGTGACGGTTTTGCCGCTTGCCAATTCCACGGCGACATTTTCAGCAATCGAGTGCGAAAAGATATTTTTGAATGAGATCTGGGTTGTGACTCCGGCTTCCTGGCTCACAATGGCTTGCACTCGGCCAGAGGGAACATCAATTGTCACCGTTGTTTCACCGTCCGGGTTTGCAGTCACTCTTCCGGTGTCAACCGCCCAGGCTCCAAGGGCGATGGTGCCGTGGCCGCAGGCCGTTGAGTAGCCATCTCCGTGCCAAAACAGCACGCCGAAATCAGCGCCTGAATCATTGGGTTCAACGATGAACCCGCCATACATATCGGCGTGCCCGCGCGGTTCATTCACAAGCAGCAGGCGCACTTTTTCAAGCTCCTGGTTGCCAATTGCTGAGGCCCGCTTGTCGAGAACGGTTTGGCCAACAATTTCAGGAAAACCAGATTCAACAATCCGAAATGGCTCGCCTGCGGTGTGGTAGTCGATGACTGAAATCTCAACAGAGTGGTTGCTCATCACAGGAGTCTATCGGCCAACTACTGCGCGGTCATGTGGGGTGAGGGGAAGCGATTGTTGATAAGTTAGCTATACAATGCACCCAATAGGATTCAGAAACCAAAGCTGGAAGGTCGCTTCACATGACAATTAGCCAAGAGAGAAAACCAAGTTCAAATAAAGTTGTCGGCCGCGTGGTCGCATTTGGCGCTCTCGCGGCGCTCGCATTGTCCGGGCTCACCGGCTGTTCGCAAGATGCGGCTGAACCAGCTGCAACTGCGTCCAGCACGCCAGCTCAAACCAATGACAGCTCTGAGGTTGACGCAGCAGAGACCGCCGAACCAGTTGTCGAGCGTGAGCCAACCCGCGTAGCGAAGAGCTACGCGGATGGCATCAGCTCGGAGGAAGTCCTTCAATGGGTCAACGACGCAATCGATCAAATGATTGACCCGCCAACTGACTTTATGGGTCTGGTTTGGCCAATTGGCAGGGCGCTTGATGACGAGCCTGACCCACAGGTCTTTGATGGTGACCCATTCATGGAGCACACCGATGTCTTATCAGCCGAGCAACTGGATGAGGTGTCTGGTTTCTTTAGAGACTGGCAGGCAGGACTTGAGGGTTGCGACCCTGAGGACGCCAGGGGTTTTGACGAAGGGGCAGCTCGAGTGGAGCGCTGGATCAAGGGCGGAGCAAATGTTGCCACGGCACCAGACCCATGCTTCGATTCAAGATCTTCAATTCTTGCCTGGTCAGCAGACCAGGACAAGCAGACTGCGAAGCAGATCTTTTTCCATGAGTCCTACCACGGCCTTTCCAACTACTTGCTGAAGCAATGCGGTCCCATTTTGGGAAGGGAAGAAGACGACATGAACGATCTTCGTTGGTTTGCGGAGGGAACGGCTGATTACTTTGGCGTTTACATGGCGGCCCAGGATGCGGGTCGAGACGACTATGTTCAAACGATGCTCAAGCGCGCCTATCTGGATCTTCGAGGTGACCCGGGAATGCCACTTGAGGCAAACACCTATGTTCAGGCCGCAGCGATGGTGCTCATGATTGAGCGCCGGATTATCACCGAGGAGCAGATTCTAAACGGCAGTTTTTTCAACAGTTGTGACTGGATCAACACCTTTGCCCCTGGTGCCCCGGGCATGGATTACATTTTCGAGAACTTCAACAAGATTGAGGTTTCCGGCGGAAACTATTCATATTCTGAAGCAACCGTCGCAGGATAATCCGCGACGGTTGCTTCAGCGCTAGAGAGTTGCTTGGCTTTGGGGGCTCTAGCGTCTCAACCAAGGTCCAGTGTCGGACCAGGGCTGAATTATTTCGTTTTGCCAAAAGCCATCCGGATGCCTTACTTGAGTAACTATCGGAACCCAGCCGACTTCTTTTCCGGCCGGAGGATCCACTAGCAGTCCATGATCAATTTCTGCAAGGTGGAACTGGTCCTGATTGGCAGGTCGCTCCAAGAGGTTTACGCTGCCATCCCATTGAACATGCATCTTCTCCATCATGGCCTGCAGGTCGGACAGGTAGGCATCGGTGTAGAACTCGGGGTGTTCCCGTTTCATATTCCAGAACACTGGTTGATCAACAAACCGGTACCAGCGATAGCTGATCACGCTGCCGTCATCAAGAGTCGTTTCATTGATTTGTTCGTCACAGCCATTCGGATCCTCACAAACCCAGCAGTCGGTATTGAAGCTGTCGTCGGCGGAAAGTTCTATTTCATCCTGGTGGTTCTGAAGGTTAGTTGGGTTTTCAAGATTCCCGTACTCCATAAGCCTCAACTTCTCCGGAACCGAAGCCTCGGGTACCGAGACTATGTTGTCGCCAATAACTTCGTAGTAGCTGGAAAGAGTTCGGTCTTTCTCGGGAGTTGAACTCCAGTCCACAACAATGTTGGTCTCTCCGTTTTTTGTCGCAGCCAACAGCGGGATGTTGAAGTCCAGGCTGGATCCGTCGTAGTAATCCTCGCCAACTTCCTCCAGTCCGAAGAAGTCAATGAGAGGACCGCGGCTCTCGTTGCGCTCGACGTGCATTGGAATTCCAAGGTTGTCGAATGACTGCTCCCAGGCCGTTTCCCCAGAGTCGGACCTGAAGGTCTCCCTGAACGCAGCGATGATCTTGGCGTCAAAGGTTTGGATGTTCTGCGCGATTGGTTCCTGGTCGAAGCTGTTTGGAATTTGAGGAGGGTAGGCCTTTATAAAGGTCCTTCCGCTTTCTTCAATTGCAAACAGCGGGACTGGAGGCATTTCGATGCCCGTGGGCAGGTATCGACGAGCTGGGGAAACACCGTGGGTTTTGTTGGGGTCAGCCCACCACTGCTTATACCAGGACTCGTTTCGAATCTGTGAAATTAGTTGCACCTCTGTGATCTCGTCGTTTACGAAGTCCACCAGTGCTTGACCGGCTGGATCGCTTAGCGAATCGCCAACGGTCCAGTTAAACACGTCCGCGAGAAACTCCAGAGCATTCCATCTAGCCATGCGCATATTCCAGTGCTGAGGGGCGTAAGCAATTAGCGGACCGGAGTAATTCGCTGAGTCGATTACGAAGGTCCAGGTCAGCAGCCCAGGCGAGTCACCAGGACTCTCGGCATTGAATTCGTTACCAATTATTGGGAGCGCAGCCCACGCTGTTCCGACTGAAATGCCACCATCTGTTGAATACGGGTCTTGATCCTCATCGAAGGCGATCAGGTTCGGTGGGACCATCATCTTGTTTGATAGGGTCACCCTCCCCATCACGTCGCAGGAAATTCGTCTCTCATAGAAACCCCAACCGCCACCGGTGTCGCTGTCACTGCTGTAGAGATGCGTGGCTGCAGACGCCATGTATTTCGGGTAATAACTGCGGCCCATTTTGTCTGCAACAAAAAGCCCACCCTCAATCGAATTGAAAGCTCCGTTGTGGTGCGACTCATCGCCTATCCACTGACCCCACTGACCAAACTGACCGATCGTTGGGACTCTATCCAGTAGTCGATAAACACGCAGGTACTGGGACACACCGAAGACATCTGGCCCTGCTGCCTCGCTGGTTACCACTTCGACGCCTCCCATGTTGATGTTGGAGGTATAGGGAGCAACGCAATTGTCTGCATCCAGTTCGCTAATGAGGTCCTCAAATACCTGCGTAGCTCCCGGCTCCACATATTCGCAGTGCTCGGGTAAATAAATTCCGGGGCGGTATACGGATTCGAAAGCTGCTGCGTCACCGGAGCCTTGACTTGAGCCTGATGCATCAGAGGCTGTGGTGTTTGACACGCCTGGCTCGACATCTATTGCACCTGCGCTGCAACCGGCTAACGCAAGCGAAACAGCGGCAGAAGTAGACAGCACCCTGAGGCCCAAGTGTTTAACCATGCCACGCATTTAGAACCGCCTTTCTGTATAGATACATTTACACTATGCTACGACTGGCATGTTCACGAAACTGCCACGCACCGTCCAATCGGGCTGGCTGACCTATCTGAAAACGTCTTTTAGATGTCACAACCGTTGCCCATGGTTCGCGAAAACTGCATGAATGCCGCTCTGTGAGCTTTATAGTTGCACTGATGTTATGTTATCTTAGCTCTGAGAATACTATTGTGTGTTCTTATTATCACTGGAAAGATTCAGAACATGTTGGTTTGCAAGAGTAAAAACATCAAGTTCGTTGCTCTGGGTACCTGGGCCACTGTTGTGACTCGGACAGATCAAGACTGTGTTCATCAAACCAGGGAGAGCAAGTGAGCATAGAATTCCACTGGGGGAAGGTCGGTGAGCCTTGTTGCAAATCGGAGGAAAGAAAAGGGAGAACTAGTCATGGTTAGCGGTCCAGTCAAAATTGGCATCGTCGAGGACAATAGTTTGCTGCGGCTGTCCCTAAACGCGTCACTTGAAAAAGAAAACGTGGAAGTAGTATTCTCCGTGGCTACCGCAGTTGAGGCGCTGCAGCAGCTTGAGTCAGCTCAAATCGATGTGTTGATTGCAGATCTGCACCTTGGTGAAACAATCAATGGAATAGATGTTTCGCTGTTGTGGCAGAAAGCCCACCCTAAGCTCGGTGTTGTGTATCTCACCAGCTACGATGACCCACGGTTGATTAGTGGCGGAAAGTCACCGGTGCTTGCAGAAAACTCGGTGTACCTGACCAAGGGTTCGATTTCAGAGATTGATCAGTTGGTCCAGGCTATTTACTCCACACTTGAAGGCCACAGCGAATCCCACGTCCGTACCGGACCCCTGGCATCCCTGACTGATGTGCAGATGGAAACCCTGTCGCTGTTGGCGCTTGGTCACTCCAATAAGGAAATCGCACGTATCCGCGGAATCAACGAGGAGTCGGTCGCGATTTCACTCAACCGAATTTCCAAGGTGCTCGGACTGCCTGCACAAATGGATAGAAATCAGCGCGTTCACTTGGCTCGAGTTGTCCTAAGGGGCCAAGGCCAGTGAGATGCGGTTTCTGAAGGAAACGTTTGAGTCAATAGGTGGCCCTTGGTTGCTTGACCGACTTCAGTCGGTTCTGGTTGGAATTCCGATAGTCGTCGTCCTCAGCGTAATTTTCCCCCGAGATTACACATGGGATCAGTACATCCTGACGTTTCTTAGAAATATTCTCATCTTTGGCTATGTGCTGATTGTTTCGGAGTTGGCAAGGCGCACTATCTTCTCGAGAATCAAACAGCAACCCGCCAACCCGATACTAGTGCTCAGCTTTGGGGCTCTATTGGGTGCAACCGTTTATCTGCTGACAGCGGCAACCGGATTACTTCTGGGTGTTCCGGCAGAGCCGGTTGGAGTTGGTCTAATTCTGATCTCGGCGCTAATCGGGTCATTTGCGGTTGCCATAGGGTCATTGCTGGAAAAACTCAGGCGTTGGTCCAGAATCAGACGTCGCCTGAACCTGGAGCGGCAAGCCGACGCTGTCGACAAAGAGCAAATCGCCGCACAGCTGTCGATGGTGTTTTCCGATCTCTCGGCCAACGTGTCCAGGAAATTCAATGAGCTTCGGATGAATCGCGCCATCACCAGCAAGGAAGGCCTGGAGCGAGTCATCACAGAGTGCATCAAGCCTCTTTCCAGGTCGCTAACGAGCTTGACGAGGCCAACTGCGAGGTATTTTGTGATCCGGGGCACAACCAGTGAGGCTCTAGCCTTGCGCCCGTTTCAAGCGCCCACTGCCGTGGCCTTTGTCTTCAGTGCAGGCTTCCTGCTGGTAAATGCCTTGTTGGGAAATGGGAATCTGGCCTTAGAGCCAGCGCTAATTGTATTCTTGATCGTAAGTGTCGTGCTCAACTTCTCCGAAAGGTTATGGCCAAAGTTTGGACGAGGCAAGGGGCTGCTCGCCATCGTGACTGTGGCCAGCGTACTAGCGGCCATTGTCACTCCCATCAATCAGTACTACTTGCTCTCGAGCTTTGAGCCTGTTCGGCTGCTGGCTGGCTGGCTTCTAAATTTGACAGTAATTGCGACCATTTTGGTTATCTC
>JGI26088J50261_1001636_pt1 | contig 11942 bp, 9 predicted proteins | sample SaaInl1SG_22_DNA_FD_50261 | JGI IMG/M metagenome (IMG submission 50261)
CTGTTTTCCGGACGCGGCTATAATATCGAGAGCCTGACCGTTGCCGAGGTTGAATGGGATCGTGGTCTATCACGCATTTCCATCGTAACCTCAGGAACGCCAATGGTTATCGAACAGATCAAGGCGCAATTGGCGCGTCTTGTGCCAATCCATTCGGTATGTGACCTAACCGAGATGGGCGCCGCCATTGAACGCGAGCTGGCGCTGGTCAAAATCATCAATGATGGCGAAAACCGGATCGAAGCATTGCGCATCGCTGATACTTTCCGTGCAAGAACACTAGACAGCACACTAGATAGTTTTGTATTTGAAGTAACAGGAAATTCGTCAAAGGTTGCTGCCTTCATTGATTTGATGCAGTCGCTTGGTGATGTGGAGATTGCGCGAACCGGTGTTTCAGCCATTTCGCGCGGCAACCGGATCGATTTAACGGCCAAATAAACCGGCGACGTTAGCGAGTTTACGCAACATGTTAGATCATACCGCAATGATTTGGGGTGTGATTATATATTTTAAATAGGATGGTCATGAGTATCTGGCAGTTGGGCCAGCACCGGATCAGCCGTCAAATAAGGAGAAAACTGTCAATGCGTGTCTATTATGATCGTGATGCCGATGTTGGGCTGATCAAGAAAAAGAAGGTTGTTATCGTTGGTTACGGCAGCCAGGGTCATGCTCATGCAGCAAACCTAAAAGATAGCGGTGTTGCTGAAGTTGCTGTCGCGCTGCGGTCTGATTCGTCAAGCCGCGCCAAAGCTAGCGATGCCGGTTTCAAGGTTATGGATGTTGCCGAAGCATCACAGTGGGGCGATGTCATCATGATGTTGACCCCTGATGAATTGCAGGCCGATATCTATGCTGACGAAATTGCTGAAAATATTCGTCCGGGTGCTGCGATTGCATTTGCGCATGGTTTGAATGTGCATTTCAACCTGATCGAGCCACGCACCGACATNGACGTCTTTATGGTNGCGCCAAAAGGCCCGGGTCACACAGTGCGGTCTGAATATGNCCGTGGTGGCGGTGTACCTTGTTTGATTGCTGTTCATCAGGANTCATCGGGCAATGCGCATGAAATTGGCCTGTCATATGCGTCGGCTGTTGGTGGTGGACGTTCAGGCATCATCGAAACCACATTCCAAGAAGAGTGTGAGACCGATCTGTTTGGCGAGCAGGCTGTTCTTTGTGGCGGTCTTTGCGAATTGATCAAAGCTGGATTTGAGACACTTGTCGAAGCTGGTTATGCGCCTGAAATGGCCTATTTCGAGTGTTTGCATGAAGTGAAACTGATCGTTGATCTGATTTATGAAGGTGGTATCGCCAACATGAATTACTCGATCTCAAACACCGCCGAATATGGCGAATATGTCACTGGCCCACGGATCATCACTGATGAAACCAAAGCCGAGATGAAGCGCGTTCTTGAAGATATTCAGGCTGGCCGCTTTACCCGTGACTGGATGGTTGAAAATAAAGCCCGCCAGACCAGCTTTAAAGCAACACGCCGTCGCAATGCCGAGCATCCGATCGAACAGGTTGGTGCTGAATTGCGGGCAATGATGCCATGGATTGGTGCAAACCGTCTCGTCGACAAGGCAAAGAACTAGTTTTTGCCACATTGTCGATATAGTGATACTTTATGACATAAAGGGCTTCGCGGCCCTTTATGTTGATTCACAGTTGTCGTTTCGCATGACTGCATTATGACTGTTCTGCCGCTATTACCGGCTGAAAATTTGGAGATGGAATATGTTTGGCGCATTCCTTGGATTATTCTCGGCTGATATTGGTATTGATCTTGGAACGGCGAACACGCTGGTTTACGTCAAGGGGCGGGGTATTGTTCTTGATGAACCATCGGTTGTTGCCATGGCCGAAATCAGGGGCAAAACACATGTTCTTGCCGTTGGTGAAGAAGCCAAAGTCATGCTTGGCAAGACCCCCGGAAATATTCGTGCCATCCGGCCTATGGCTGATGGTGTGATTGCCGATTTTGAAGTTGCCGAAGAAATGATCAAACATTTCATTCGCAAGGTGAATGGCCGTATGTTATTTGCCAGCCCGCAAGTCATCATTTGCGTGCCATCAGGATCAACGGCGGTTGAACGCCGCGCCATTCAAGAATCGGCTGAGGCTGCTGGTGCGCGGCGGGTCTTTTTGATCGAAGAGCCAATGGCCGCGGCAATTGGCGCCAATCTGCCAGTGACCGAAGCATCAGGCTCGATGGTCGTTGATATTGGTGGTGGCACAACCGAAGTTGCCATTTTGTCGCTTGGGAATATCGTTTTTGCCCATTCGGTTCGTGTTGGTGGCGACAAGATTGACGAGGCGATCATTGCCTATATGCGCCGCACGCATAATCTTTTGATTGGTGAGGCCACTGCCGAACGGATCAAGAAAAGCATTGGCGTTGCGCGTAAGCCGGAAAAAAGTAGCGGCAACAAAATTGACGTTCGCGGCCGTGACCTTGTCAATGGCGTACCAAAGGAAATCAGCATTACCGAGGCACAGGTTGCCGAAGCGATTTCAGATCCGGTTCGCCAAGTCGTTGAAGGGGTGAAAATGGCGCTTGAACAGGCACCACCTGAATTGGCGGCAGATATTGTTGAAAAAGGCATTGTGATGACTGGTGGCGGTGCTTTGCTGCGCGACATTGATGGTGTTCTTCGTGACGCAACCGGCCTGCCAATTTCAATTGCCGAAGACCCGCTTAGCTGCGTTGCGCTTGGCACTGGACGTTGTCTTGAGGAACTGAAAACCCTTCGGAACGTCCTAATCGGCGCTTAGACAAAGGAGAGCGTTATGCGCGTGTCTGATAAAGCCAGAGTCAGACAAAGACGTATCGTGCATGGCGTTCTTATTCTTGTAAGTTTTTCCCTGATGTTTCTTGGCAAGGCAGATTTGGCTGCTTTGCGCAATTTGCGTATGGGAAGCAATGATTTTCTTGCACCGATTGTCGATATTGTTTCGGCACCCATTCGCGGCATTGAAACGATGATTGAAGGCGTACGGACCGTGGCATCTTTGCGCGCCGAAAATGTGCGGCTTCAAGGCGAAAATGACTTGCTAAAACGCTGGCGTCGCCGCGCCGAAATTCTGGAAAGTGAAAACCGCCAATTGCGAAGTGTGACCGGGGCGGCAACGGTTGAGAACCGGACGCCGATTACCGCGCGTGCGGTGACTGCGCCCGGTGGTGGCTTTGCGCATACGGTGTTGATTTCGATCGGCAGTGAAAAAGGCATTGTGCGGGGTAATCCAGTTGTTACCGCCGATGGGTTGGTTGGGATTGTCATTGATGTTGGCAGAGCCTATGCCCGCGTTCTGTTGATAAGTGATATCAATGCACGGATTCCGGTCATTCTGGCCTCATCATCATGGCCGGGTCTGACCGTTGGCCAAAACGGCCAGTTTCTTGATTTGCAATTTCTACCTGATGAGGCTAAGCCAAAAATCGGCGAATTGGTGCTGACATCAGGCCATGGCGGTGTTTTGCCAAACGGTTTGCCGGTCGGGCGGGTTGATCAAATCAAAGATGGCAAAATTCGCGTCCGACCAGCGGTTGATTTTCGGCATTTGAATTATTTGTCGGTTTTGGTCGGTGGGCTTGATGGTATCGATAACAGCAACCTTGATCTTGCCGATTTTTACACACCATTGCCAATTGATGATTCAACGCGGCTTCTTGAAGGCCTGAATTCGTCAGGAAAACGCAAATGAAGGATCAACGGTCTTATTTCGAAAAGGCCGATTTTCAATCGGATTTGCCGCCTCAGTTTTTGACGGCTGCGCTTGGTTTGACCCTTGTTTTGCTGGAATTGGCGGTTGCACAATGGCCGATTTTCTATGGATCAACGCCGAACTTGCCGTTAATTTTTATTTATTACATGATCATTTATCACGGCAAATATATGCCGATTTTCACGATATTTCTGATGGGAATCATTGGTGATTTTCTGTTGTCCGATCTTTTGGGTGGGCGGGCAACGTCCTTTATGTTGCTTGCCTATGTGATGCAGCTTCGGCTTTTACGGCTACAGCAACGTGATTTTGGCCAGCTATGGGTTGATTTTGCGATCAGCTGTGCGGCGGTATCGCTGTTTCAGCTATTGCTGTTTTCGGTGGTGAATTTTGCCATTCCATCACTTAGCCCGATCCTGTTTCAAGTTGGGGCAACGCTCATCCTGTTTCCGATTGGCTTTGTGCTGATTTTTGCCGTCCACCGCTTGCTGCAAAAGGTAAAGATGGTCTGATGTCCCGCGCCAAGACAAAGGATTTACGTCGCACCATGAGTCGCCGCGGACTACTTCTTGTTGGCGGCTCGGCNTTGCTCACCAGCTTTTTAGGGGCGCGGCTGTTCCAACTGCAGGTGGCGCAGAATAATCGTTATCAGCGCCTATCCGACCGCAATCAATTTGATGTGCGGATTGTGGCGCCAACAAGGGGGCGCCTATTTGACCGGAAAATGCGGCTTCTTGCCGGCAATGCCGAATCTTTCGAGCTTTATATCACGCCGCTTTACGTTGATGATCTGCAGCAGACGCTTGCCGCGCTTGGGCAAATTGTCGAGCTGAGCGAAAGAGATATAAAGGCTGTATTGCTTGCCGCACGCAAGGGCCCGTCTTTTCGTGACATTATCGTTCGTAATGATCTGTCGCAGCGTGAATTGGCGCGGCTGGCGGTGCGAAGCCCGCTATTGGGCGGGGTCAGCTTTGGAAAATCGCTGCGGCGCATCTATCCGCAAGGGTCGCTTGCTTGTCATATAACCGGCTATGTCTCGCCAGTGACGGCGCGTGAAATTGAAAATAATCAGTCATTGGAAAAAACCCCCTATCTTGGCACTGGCAAGGTCGGCGTCGAATTTGCGCATGAAGATTATCTTCGTGGGTTGCCCGGACGAGAACGTATCGAGGTGAATGCAAGAGGTCAGCCTATCCGTGTGCTTCGTGATGTTGATGCTATGTCGGGAAAGGATTTACAGCTTTCGATTGATGTTGAGGTTCAGCTTCAGGCTGCTGAAATTTTGCGGCGTGGTCAGCTTGCGCCGGTTGAGCTTGGGACAATGCAGGTGCAGCGTGCCTTGGCCAAAAACAGTGAGTTGCAGGCGCATATCGCGCTCGGCGATGATCTGGTTTTGCGGGATGAAAAAGACCGGCTTGTGCCACCGGAATCGGGGGCGGTTGTGGTTATGGATATCTACAGCGGCGAAGTCATATCACTTGTATCAGCGCCAATGTTTGATCCGAACCTATTTACCGGAACCTTGCTTACCCGTGATTGGCGACGGCTAAATTCACATCCGCGCACCCCTTTGCTGAACCGCGCGACCTCGGGTCAATATGCCCCGGGATCAACCTTTAAGATGGTGGTGGGTCTGGCCGCAATTGAGGCAGGGGTTATCTCGAAAAACACCCAATTTAATTGTTCTGGTGATATGGAACTTGGCAATGCAACCTTTCATTGCTGGCGAAAGGGCGGGCATGGGATGATGAATATCATCTCGGCGCTTGAACAATCCTGCGATGTGTTTTTCTACGAAGTCGCCTTGAAAACCGGAATTCGGAAAATCAAGGATATGGCACATCGGCTTGGTCTTGGTGATGTAACGGGGATTGGACTTCCGGGGGAAAAACCGGGCATTATTCCAAGCCATGAATGGAAGTTGGCCAATCAGGGCAGGGTGTGGACACCGGGGGAAACCGTGGTCTCGTCAATTGGTCAGGGATATGTTCTGGCAACACCGTTGCAATTGGCGGTCATGACAGCACGCCTTGCCAATGGCAAGCAGGCAGTCACCCCGCGACTGGTCAAATCAACTGGGGATGCAGCGCCTGATTTTGCGCCATTGGATGTTGATCCTTATGCGTTGGCGATTATTCGCGAAGGTATGTTTGAAGTGATGAATGGCGGGTTTGGCACTGCACGCAAATATGATCTTGATAAATCGCTTGGCGGCATGGCTGGAAAAACTGGAACCGTTCAGGTTAAACGCATCACCAAAGCCCAGCGCGAAGAAGGAATTGTCAATAATATTGACCGGCCATGGGCCGAGCGTGACCACGCGCTTTTTGTTGCCTATGCGCCGGTAAAGCGGCCGCGCTATGCGATTTCGGTGGTGGTTGAACATGGTGGAAGCGGCTCATCAACCGCCGCACCAGTTGCCCGCGATATTCTTACCAAATTGATGCAGAAACAGGGCTAGATATGACGGTTTTCAAAATCCTGCTTCGCATTCCGTGGCATTTGTTGTTTTTGGCCGGTATTTTGGTGCTTGTTGGCTCGCTAGCGCTTTATTCTGCATCGCAAGGATCATGGCAACCATGGGCTGGTCGGCATGCAGTCCGCGCGATTGTCGGCATGGCGCTTGTTGTTTGTATCGCCTTTATTGATTTCAGTTTTATCAAACGTATGTCCTATGTGTTTCTGGCAGCAGCAATATTGGTTTTGCTGGCGGTTATGGTTGTCGGTACGGGACAGGGTGTTTCGCGCTGGATCACCATTGGCGGGATGAATTTTCAACCATCCGAGCCAGCCAAGCTGGCGGTTATTCTAGCGTTGGCTCGCTATTTTAGCAGCCAGCCACATGACCGGATGCGCAGCTTTGTGTGGTACCTTCCAGCCTTTGCCATTATCGCCGTACCATTTGCGATGATTGTAAAACAGCCCGATCTTGGAACGGCGTTGATGCTGTTGTTTGGCGGGCTTGTTGTGGTGTTTTCGGCCGGTTTACCATGGCGATATGTGTTTGGCTCGCTGGCGGCGGTGTTGGCGGCGGTGCCGCTATTATGGTTGCAGCTCAAAGCCTATCAAAAGGCGCGCGTGATGACTTTTTTAAACCCTGAAACCGATGTTTTGGGCGCGGGCTATCAGATCACACAATCGAAAATTGCCCTTGGGTCGGGTGGGTTTTTTGGCAAAGGATTTTTGATGGGAAGTCAAAGCCAGCTAAATTATCTTCCCGAAAAGCAAACCGACTTTGTTTTCACCATGATTGGCGAGGAATTTGGCTTTGCTGGTAATATCTTCATCTTGCTGATTTATCTGTTGATAACCATCGCAATTCTGCGGATTAGTTTTCGCGTGAATAGCCGTTTTGCTCAGCTTACCTGTATCGGCATCGGCATGATGGTGTTTTTCTATATGTTCGTGAATGTGGCGATGGTGACTGGTTTGCTTCCCGTTGTTGGCGCGCCATTGCCGCTAATTTCCTATGGCGGTACGTCAATGCTAACCGTTTTCATTGGCTTTGGTATTGTTGCCAGTGCCATTGTTCATGACCGGCGGCAAAGCTAGACAAATCGCTGATTATCGTCATTAACCGCGCATTTGTCTTAATTTAGGTGTATTGAATATAATCTCGGCTGGCCTACATCACGTTTATCGTTGTTGGCATGTCATCTGTTCAGATTGTGAGGAATTGAAATGTTTTCGTCTTTTTTTAGGTCACGGCAATGGGCGCTTTGGGCTTGGCTTGGTATGGTGGTTATTGTTGGCGGTACCTATTATCAGGTGCAAGTCGATGTGATGATCAATGAATGGTTTGGCCAGTTCTATGATATGGTTCAAAAGGCGCTAACAACACCAAATGCGGTAACCCAAGCCGAGTTTTTCGGAGCTTTGCTTAGCTTTTTCAAGATTGCTGGCATTTATGTTGTTATTGCAACGTTGCTAAGCTTTTTCTCAAAACATTGGGTGTTTCGCTGGCGTACGGCGATGAATGATTATTACACCCGAAACTGGAAAAAGCTGCATCATATTGAAGGCGCATCACAGCGGGTTCAAGAAGATACAAAACGTTTTGCCGCGATCATGGAAGGGCTTGGCGTTGCGTTTCTTGACTCGGTTATGACGCTTTTTGCCTTTTTGCCGATCCTATGGGGCCTGTCTAAAAATGTGACCGAACTGCCGTTTTTCGGCGCGGTCGACCATTCACTGGTTTATGTGGCGATTGTTTTTGCGCTTTTCGGTACGGTTGTTCTTGCGGTGGTTGGTTATAAATTGCCAGGGCTGGAATTTAACAATCAGGTGGTCGAGGCGGCCTATCGCAAACAATTGGTTTATGGTGAAGATGATACCGACCGGATTACCCCGCCAACGGTGAATGAGTTTTTTGGGAATGTGCGGAAAAACTATTACCGCCTATTTTTCCATTATCTTTATTTTGATGTTGCCAAGATTTCCTATTTGCAGGCTGGTGTTCTTGTTCCTTATGTTGCCTTGGCGCCAACAATTGTGGCTGGCGCGATCACCCTTGGCGTGATGCAGCAGATTGTGCGGGCATTTGGACGGGTTGAGTCATCCTTGCAATTTCTGGTGCGCAGCTGGTCAACAATTGTCGAGTTGATTTCAATCTACAAGCGCCTGCGATCATTCGAGGCGGTTCTTGAAGGNAAAGATGTGCCGAATTGGGAAGGTCAAAAAATCGACTAGCCATAACATCTGACGATAAAGCGGTGTGTTTTGCCAATGGCGGAACGCACCGTTTTTTTTATGGGCTAGGCGGTAATCAGCTTGCTTGTCGCATGGCCATCAAGGGTCGAGATGATCAGCACCTGTCCACCGCGTGCCGCCACAATATCCGCGCCAACAACCTGATCGGCGGTATAATCGCCGCCTTTTACGATGATATCAGGCTGCAAGGTTGCAATAAGGTCAAAAGGTGTGTCCTCGTCAAACACCGCTACGGCATCGACAAAGGGCAGTGCGGCCAGAACGGCGCTNCGCAGCTCGGCTGATTGATGTGGGCGTCCAGCGCCCTTTAAACGNCTNACAGAGGNATCTCCATTCAAGCCGACGACCAGCTTGTCAGCATTTTGTGCCGCTTCGCTTAAAAGATGGATATGCCCCGGATGCAGCAAATCAAAACAACCATTAGCAAAAGCGATTTTTTGACCAGCATCGCGCCAATTGGTGCATTGCATGGCAATGCTTGGCCAATCGGTTTGCGGCGGCGTGCCTGCCAAATGCGCCAAAATTTCACCTGGTGCAACAATGGCGGTTCCCGATTTGCCAACGGCAACACCGGCAGCGTGATTGGCTAGCCGGACAGCGTCTTCTAAATCAGCACCAGCAACCAACGCACCGGCAATCATCGCCACCACCGTATCGCCAGCACCGGACACATCGAAAATATCGCGTGCGCTTGCTGGATCATGGAATTGGGTNCCATCNGCCTTGCTAAGCATCATCCCGCGTGCGCTCATGGTGGTTAGAATGCTGCCAATGCCAAAGTCTTTGGCAAGCGCGGTTGCTGCTTCGCCAATCGCTTCAATTGAACGCAATGTCTGAGCAGTGGTGTTTTGCAATTCTGCTAGATTTGGCGTTAGCAGATCGACACCGGAATAGACCGAGATATCGGCGCGTTTTGGATCGGCGATAATCATTTTGCCTTTGGCCTTGGCATGGGCAATGATGGTTTCAAGAAGCGATAGCGGCAGGGCGCCTTTGGCGTAATCAGACAGCACCACAAGATCGGCATCCTGAATCGCGGGCATGGCATGTTTGGTAAATTGCTCGGTGGCGGCAGCGTCAATATCGCTTGTGATCTCATCATCAACGCGTAAAATTTGCTGGCTGCCAGCCCGAAAACGCGTTTTCAGGCTTGTTGGTCTGCCGGTGATGATAACCGGATCAAAGCGGATGGCGGGAAGTTTTGCCAATTCGTCATGTAATGATTTGCCGGCTTCATCATCGCCGCAAACGCCAATCAAATGCACATGCAGCCCCAACTGTGCCAGATTACAGGCCACATTTGCAGCCCCGCCCGGCATCTGACGAACACGGCTTTGGCCTAAAATCGGAACGGGCGCTTCGGGCGAAATGCGGGTCACGGCACCATCGACAAACCGGTCAAGCATCACATCGCCAAGAACAAGCACCTTTTTGGCTTGAAGTGAGCAAAGCAATCTTGCGGCAGTGGCGATGTTAACATTCATTCGGGTGGCTCATTTTCAGCAGGCGTCAGATGAATTTATCTATTTGGTGTCATTTTCGCGGACGCTGCGATAGCGGGTGGCAGCATCATGGCGAACATCAACCGCGCTTCGCGTCGTTGCGATGGCATTCGGTGGCACATCGGCAGTGATGGTGCTGCCAGCGCCAATAATTGCGCCGGCGCCAATTGTCACAGGGGCAACAAGCGCGGTATTTGATCCGATTGACGCGCCATCACCGATCAGGGTTTTGAATTTGCCAAAACCATCATAATTACAGGTAATGGTGCCAGCCCCAACATTGGCGCCAACGCCAATTGTTGTGTCACCAATATAGGTGAGGTGATTGGCCTTGCTTCCAGCGCCGATGACAGCTTTTTTGGTTTCGACAAAATTACCGATCTTGACGCCTTCATCGGCATTTGTGCCCGGGCGAAGACGTGCATAGGGGCCGATAATGCAGCATGCGCCAAGCGTTGCGCCTTCGATATGCGAGAATGATTTAATGATGCAGCCTTCGCCAATCACGCTGCCAGCACCAATAACAACATGCGGTTCGATAATCACATCACGGCCAAAACGGATATCGGCATTTAGAAAAACCGTTTCCGGAGCTTGCAGGGTTACGCCCTGTTCCATCGCGCTTTGGCGAAGCCGCTTTTGCAGGATAGCCTCGATATGAGCCAGATCTTGGCGGCTATTGACGCCGGCAATTTCAGTTTCGTCGGTGGTGCGGTAAGTTATGTTTAATGCCTGTGCATTGGCATGATAGACAATATCGGTAAGGTAGATTTCGCCCTTGGCATTGTCTGACCCAACCTTTTCCAGAAGGTCAAACAGTAATGGGCAGCGCACTGCCATAACGCCGCCATTGACTAATGTTAGAGCGCGTTCGCTGTCAGTGGCATCATTATGTTCGACAATTTTTTCCAGCTTGTGATCATCACTGGTGATCAACCGGCCATAGCCGGTGGGATCAGCCGCTTCAAATCCCAAAACGGCGATATCGGCACCATCGGCAATTGCCNCAGCAAGGCTTGATAGGGTTTGCGCCGTTATCAATGGCGTGTCGGCAAACATNATCAGGGCAATGCCATCAAAACCGGCTAGGCTGTCGCGGGCCGCCAATACCGCATGGCCGGTGCCTTTTGGTGGGTCTTGGATACAGCTTTTTTGACCGCCAAGCCAGTCAATGATCGCGTCTGAATCTTTTGGTAGTACCGTTACAATATGGCTTGCCGCCGCTGCCTTGGCAGCGTCTAGCGACCATGCCAGCATTGGCCTGCCACCAATTTGATGAAGCGGCTTTGGCAAAGCAGAGTTAAGGCGCGTGCCTTTCCCGGCAGCAAGAATGATGGCAGCTATTTCCATATAAAATTTATAATCGGAAATACCGCTTAATGCCAAACATTTGCGTGATGTGGTTTCGCTTTTTGGGTCAATTTGGAAAAAATCACCAAAAAGCCCCATTCCGGCCTTTCTTTCAAATAAAAATATATCTATCACAATGCGATAAACAAGCTAATACTGAAGGCCAATGGAATTTGCGATCGAGCCTAGACGTTTAGGATCGTCTGGGCATTCGTTAGATCGCTGTCAGGCCATGAAAACCGGCGTAAAGATGATGAAAGAGGCTATCTGATGTGCGGAATTGTTGGTGCGGTTGGACATAAGCAATGCAGTGATGTGCTTCTTGATGCGTTAAAACGTCTTGAATATCGCGGTTATGACAGTTCGGGCATTGTTACGATCCATGATAGTGCGATTGCGCTTCAACGCGCCGTTGGCAAGCTTGTAAATCTTGATTTAGCACTCAAAGAAACGCCGTTGCTTGGTGATATTGGCATTGGTCACACGCGCTGGGCGACGCATGGCGGTGTTTCAACCGAAAATGCGCATCCACATGTGGCATCGGGCAGGGTTGCGATTGTGCATAATGGCATTATCGAAAATCATCGCACCATCCGCGCACGGCTTGAGGCCGCCGGCCACCAATTTTCCAGCGATACCGAT
>JGI26088J50261_1001639_pt1 | contig 11899 bp, 13 predicted proteins | sample SaaInl1SG_22_DNA_FD_50261 | JGI IMG/M metagenome (IMG submission 50261)
ACAAAAAAACATTTGCACGATGGCTGGTTTTTTACCGGAGATTATGCAAAGTATGACAAGGACGGCTATATATGGTTTTTAGGCAGGAAAGATGACATAATTAAGAGCTTCGGTTATAGGGTATCACCCTACGAAATTGAGAGAGTATATAAATCACACCCCGATGTATCTGATTGTGCCGCGGTTGGTGAAGAGGTAGCAAAAGATAAATTATTGGTTGTAGTCTATGTGCTTCCCCATGACGAAAAAGATCCTGACCCCAACGAGTTATTAAAATTTGGTCAGCAACATTTAGCGGCGTATAAGGCACCTAAAACTGTTTATCTAACAAGAGAGTTCCCAAAAACAAAAAATGGAAAAATTTTGAGAAAAAACATTGAAAAAAGTATGGCCTTCAACCAATCCACATTCAGATAATGCTTATAAAAAATAATGACATCATAAACAGTATTGCTGAGGCGCTCCAGTACATCTCCATCTATCATTCTAATGACTTTATTCAGGCAATGGTGGAGGCTTGTAATAAGGAAGAGTCCAGACCTGCAAAAGATGCGATTCAACAAATCCTTACCAGCTCAAAAATGTCCGCCCTAGGTAAGCGTCCACTTTGTCAGGATACCGGAATAGTCACAGTTTTCGTTGAAGTAGGTATGGGTATCCAGCTTGAGGGAAATCACACAATCGAGGATTTAATTAACCAAGGTGTTTCGAATGCTTATCTTGACCAAAGCAACCCATTAAGAGCATCCATCGTCAACGATCCATTAGCTTTAAGGAAAAATACCGGAGATAACACACCCGCGGTTATTCACACTAAATTGGTGAAGGGTGACAAGATAACATTTAAGGTTGCAGCTAAGGGAGGCGGATCAGAAAATAAGGCACACCTTAAGATGATGAACCCCTCGGATGATCTGGTTGAGTATATTCTAAAACTAATCCCAACATTAGGAGCGGGTTGGTGCCCTCCGGGTGTTTTGGGTATCGGGGTTGGCGGAACTGCGGAAAAGGCCGTATTAATGGCAAAAGAGTCCTTAATGGATCCAATAAATATCCAGGAACTGATCGTTCGTGGACCAGAAAATCGTGCTGAGGAGCTAAGGATTGAGCTTTATGACAAAGTTAACAGGTTGGGTATTGGTGCACAAGGATTAGGCGGCTTAACACTGTCCTCGATGTTAAGATCAAAGATTATCCAACTCATGCCGCATCATTGCCGGTGGCGGTTATTCCAAATTGTGCTGCAACACGACATATTCATTTTTCATTGGACGGGTCAGGAAAAATTAACTTAGATCCTCCGTCGTTGGATTCTTATCCTTCTGATGACTGGATGCCGGATATGAATGCATTAAGAATTGATTTAAACAATACCAGCAAGTCTGATCTTGAAAAATTAAATGCTGGCGACACATTATTGCTCAATGGAACAATTTTGACGGCTCGGGATGCTGCTCACAAGAGAATGGCCTCCTTGATATCAGAAGGAAAAGATCTTCCAGTTAGCTTAAAAAATCGTTTTATTTATTACGTGGGCCCTGTTGATCCAATTGCTGATGAGGTGGTGGGTCCTGCTGGACCTACAACCGCTACAAGAATGGACAAGTTTAGTGATTTAATCTTGAATCAGGGTATCTTGGGCATGATTGGTAAAGCAGAACGTGGACCGGAAACAATTGAGCTTATTAAAGACAACAAGGCGGTTTACATGATTGCTGTTGGCGGCGCTGCATTTCTGGTGTCGAAGGCAATTACCAAGGCAAAGAAAGTAGCTTTTGAGGATTTGGGCATGGAAGCAATTTACGAATTTGAAGTCAAAGATATGCCGGTTACTATCGCCGTTGATCAAAAAGGTAAATCGATTCATCAAGAGGGGCCAAAAAAATGGCAGATCAAGATTGAAGAAAAATAATTATTTTGGCTTATACTGGTTCTTTGCGTAAGCATTTGAAACCATAAATCCCCGCTTTTTTTGATGTTTCAATCCGATTTCTTTTACGCGTTTACGCCACAAAACATAAGATGACTTTTTTAAGTTTTGTTGCATCAATTTCATCACTTCATTTTCAGTCAATTTGAATTGATGGAAAATGGCATCAAAGGGAGTACGGTCTTCCCAAGCCATCTCAATTAGTCGGGATAAGTCCTCTTTATTTAATTCCTCTTTACTCATTTAGTGTGTAGTCCAGAACGTTGTCATTTTCAACAAATGATCTTAACTTAACCCAGCGCTGACTATTTTTTTCATACCAAACCTCAATATGAAATTTCTCATCATTTTCCTTGTAAGCCTTTAGCGTGTATTTTGTACATAGAATTTTTTGATCGTTGACTGTGACTTGATCACTCTCACCTTGGCTAAAAGTTAATTCATAAATTTCACCATCTTGGGGGTTTATAGCATTTTTTTGGTTAATGAAATTCTGATCCCAGTATCGAAAAGACTGGACACAGCTTGGAAGTGGTCTGTTCTGCCCATTAATAACCAGATTTAAATCATCATTGGTGTTAACTGTTTTGATGGAGTATGTGTCCGCGCCATCTTGTGTATCGCTTTTTAGATAAATAAGGCAATTTTCTTTATAGGTTTCTTCTGCTTCATGCCGATACTTGTAAGCTGGAATAATCCAGAGTTTTACATCAAATTTTGCTTGGCTTTTGATGGTATTGTTAGTAATTGAAAATAAGTGCTCCCCAATGGGTTTTTCATTCAGTAAGACCGTAAATTGAATGTCTTCTGAAAACCCATAATGACTGAGGGATAGCAGTAAAAAGGCTAATAAAATCTTTATTTTTTGGGTGGCCATGGAAAAATAGTATTAGTTGATCGTATGTAATCTTTGTATTTGGGTTTACGCTTTATAATGGTTTCTTCCATTAATCCTGCACCTGAAAATTTAAACAAGAAGTACGTCATTATTAATGGTGATATCAGGATATAGATGTGCGTATATGCAATTGCGTTAACAAATACACCCCATGTAATCAAGAGCTCCCCAAAGTAATTTGGGTGACGAGAAAATTTCCATAAGCCAGTTTTACAAACCTCATTCCTGGACCGATTCTTTTTGTGTTCTACTAGCTGCCAGTCGGCAATCGTCTCATAGACAATTCCAGCCGCAATCATCACGTAACTGGTATATGACTGCAGCAAGCCGCTGTTATCGGCTAATGGATTGAAGATATAGTACAAGGGGTAAGATAATATGAGTGCTAAGATTGCTTGGAAGATAAAGATGATAAGGAGACTTTTAAAAGCAAAGTTAGGCGAATAATTTCTTCTTATATCTTGGTACCGACTATCTTCCGGTTTGTTGGCGTTTCGGTAAATAAGATAGGCGGATAATCGTAAACCCCAAATGATAATTAACCCTATTACCAGTGTTTGATTAAAAGACATACTGTCAAGATTCACAAAACACAGGGCATTAATAATGAAGAATAGACTCCACATTGTATCGACAATATTGACATTTGATCGGAAAAGAGAGTAAAGCCAGCCTAGAGCAGCGAACAATAAGGACAGGGTGAGGGCGTTTAGGTAGATATGCATATTGTTATCGTTTATTCGAGAAAAAGAAAATTAGAGGTGTGAGTATCGCCCAGCTAACTATCAGGATATATGGGGTGTTATCACTAGTCAGTTCAATCGCGCCTAATTTTTGACCAGCCAGGTAGGCCAGGGGCCCGCCTATTCCTCCAAAAAAGACCTGTAAAACAACTTTATTTTTTAACCAAGATAACGAATGGTTAATGGTTAATGCAAAAGATACCCATAATCCCACTATCCAAATAGGAGAAAATTTATCAATAAAAACAAGGTTATATGATATAAAATTAAAGTAATTTAATAGGCTATCATGGATGAAACCAGCGGCCAAGGCAAGTAATCCTATGAGCCAGTCGTTGGGGGTATTTCCCGCGAGCATCAGTTGTAAAATAATCAGCAAAATACCGAGTGTCATGCCGTAATAGGATAAATGAGCGGCGGAAAGTATCAACACAAACCACACGCTTTGAAATAGTATAAAATTGATAATGTTATTTTTCATTAGTAAATAGATAGTGACCAACCATCCATTCCTGACCCTGATTAAAGGCCCAAAGTTCCTCGCAGGCCATGAAAAATATTCTCCACCTTTGCAGCCAGAGTTTAGAATATTTCTGCCCATAGCATTCTGAAAAAATAGCTAGGATGGAATCTTTATTTTGGTCGGTATTATTCAGCCACTCTCTAGCAGTTTTAGCATAATGATAGCCGTCCCAGGTCCATTGATTCTTTATTTTAAGTTTACTTTGAAAAAAGAGCGGAAGGTCCAATGAGGGCATCATTCCGCCTGAAAAGAAATATTTGCTCATCCAGTCATCTTCATCTTTTACCTCAAATAAATAGGGGTCACTTTTATGAACAAAAATGTGCTTAAAGAACTTCCCATCTTTTTTGAGCCACCTTGAAATTTTTTTATACAGAACATCAAAGTTTCTCATGTGCTCAAACATCTCAACAGACACCACTCGATCATACTTATCCTTGGTATCAAATTCAGTCATGTTGCAGGTAATTACATTAACATTCCTCAGCTTCCTTTTTTTTGCCTCACCCATAATAAATTCTCTTTGCGAGTTCGAGTTGGATACGGCAGTAATTTTAGATTTTGGGTATTTTTTTGCCATCCAGAGTGTTAATGATCCCCAGCCGCAACCAAGCTCTAAAATCGTCTGATTATTATCCAGGTCGGCATGCTTGCACGTTTCGTTCAGGGCATTATTTTCTGCTTTGTTTAGTGAGTCCGTATTCGATCTCCACAAGCAGGAGCTGTATTTTTTATTCTTACCCAGGGCATAATCATAAAATTTTGATGGCACCTCGTAATGCTGATCATTTGCCAGGTCGGTGTCAACAGCGATTGGTGATTGGTTCATTCTATGTATAAATTCAATTTTCTTTTGATTGCGATCTTCTAAATTGCCTGTGTTAATTTCTTTTATTCTATCCTTTAGTAATTTTCTGATGCCAGCTCGGATTAGCCAGTCAGGAATTAGGGATTTTTCTGCAAGTTGAAGCGAGAATGACATTCTTTAATCCTTTAGTTTTGATAAATTTAATTTCAATTTTATTGTCTCATAAAACTCTTGAATATTTTGACCTGGTCAATTGCTTTTTTTCAGTAAGAGTTGGTAATAGAGAAGTGAAAATATAAACGGTGGAAGCCCTGAATAAATATCATTGAAATAGTTAAACTCAGTTTTAATACAAAATATAAGCAGGGCTAACAATGAACAGATATAAAAATGTTTCAGGGTAATCTTTCTCGATAGGGCAATCATAATTATTACTGGAGTAAAAATAAATCCCAAAACAGTCCATGAAAAAACGACTACTGAAAATACATTTGCATTGTCAATCAGGGCTATCAAGATTGCTGATACTGCAATTATGAGGGTAATAATTTTTATCTTATTTTTAGCGTAATTTTTAAGCCCCATCAGATCAATGCCAATATTTCCAGAACAGTTTATTATCATTGAATCTGCGGTTGACATCGTTGCAGCAAAGATTCCGGCTACAATGAGCCCAAGCATAAATGGATTCAGAAGCTCAACAGCCATCATGGGTAATGCTAATTCAGGATCAAATAATACGTTATCGTTAAAGTAGACCCTGGCTATCATGCCTGCCATAAATGCCAAGCTATAAAATATGATATATCCGAAATAGTAATAATGTCTGGCAGATTTCAAGTCAACCGTTTCTTTAAGTGAGAGAAATCTTACAACAATGTGTGGCTGAGAGATGACAAAAATACCGGCTATAATCCAGCTTAAACTTGAAAAAAATTGGTAGATAAGCGTGGAATCGTTGTCTGGAAATAATTTTAAAAATCCGTCGATTTTTTGCCATTTAGCCACAATGGTATCTATGCCACCCAATCCATTTACTGCAAAAATCAAGAGAATGATTAAAGAGGCTGTCATAATGATCGCCTGAATTGAGTCAGTCCATATCGAAGCTCTGATGCCTCCCGAGATGGTATATAAAATGACAATGATTCCACCAATTAGGACACCCCATACAAAATCCCATCCCATGACAACCATCAGTGTTTTGCCGGATGCAGCAAGCTGTGCCGAGGCGTAGATAATTAAAAAAATAAAACTTATCATCGCAATGGGCTTGATCAGTGATTTATTCTTTGCCCATTCTGCAATGATAGATGCGTAAGTAACGTTATCGGAATGATGAGCTACTTTTAATAGCGGTGGGTAGATGAAATGAGTGATTAGCAAATCACCCATTATCCATCCGAGCATTAACCATAATGAAGAGATCCCATTAATAAAAGTAAACCCTATGAGACCAATAAACATATACCCACTATTGTTAGTGGCCATCGCAGATATTCCGGCTAGCCATGGTGAAAGGGTATGGCTAGTGAGAAAATAATCTTTTAATGAAAATCTACTACTTCTTGATGACAGGACTCCGACTAAAGCTATTACCAAAAGAATCGATAAGAAAATTATTTCCATTTTCTAGTCTAACTCATAAGCCCCATTTTCATTGTGTACCTCATTACCTGAGATGGGGGGATTGAAGACACAGGCTAATGTCATCTCCTCAGAAGCGCTCAGCTCATGCTTATCATGCTGGTCGAGAGCATAAATCATTCCTGGATAGATCTTGTGTTCATCACCGGTTGTTAAGTCTTTAATCAGACCCTTTCCGGCGATGCAGTAAACTGACTCAAGATGATTAATGTAATGCATTTGCATACTTTTATCTTTATAGATGGTCGTTATGTGAAATGAAAAACCCATTTTGTCTGCTTTAAGGAGCATTCTAACGCTATTCCAATTGCCTTTAGGATCGTCAACTTTACTCTTTTTTTTACACTCATCTAAATTTCTAATAATCATTGATTTACCTCATAGTTCTCATCAAAATAATCAACCTCTTCATCAAAATTATTGATTTTTTCGCATACCGATTCGATGGCATTCTCCAAGATATCCATCCCTTTTTTTAAATTTTGATCGGATATTGTTAACGGGCATAAAAATTTAATAACGTGATCGTCGGCGCCACTAGTTTCAATCATTAGACCATTCTTAAAAGCTAGCTTCGTAATTTTATTTGCCAATTCACCACTAACGCAATTGAGTCCCTGAAACATTCCGCGACCTCTGGAGGTAAAATTTCCTTCACCAAATTGTTCAATAATTTTCTGAATACGTTCGTAAATATACTTACCCTTTCTTTTTACAGCCTTTGAGAATAAATCGTCCGACCAGTAGTGATCGATGGCAGCCTTTGCGGTAACAAAAGCGAGATTATTGCCCCGGAATGTGCCGTTATGTTCACCCGGTTTCCATATATCGTGCTCTGGTTTTAGAAGAACTAAAGCAAAAGGAAGGCCATAACCACTCAATGACTTCGATAGGGTAATAATGTCGGGGGAGATACCAATTTCATCGAAACTGAAGAATGTTCCTGTTCTACCGCAACCGGCTTGAATGTCATCAATGATTAATAATAAATCATGTTTTATACAAATCTTTTGAAGATTTTTTAGCCAGCCGAAACTAGCAGCAGTTATTCCGCCTTCTCCCTGAACTGTTTCCACTATTATCGCTGCTGGGTGATCAACTCCGCTGCTGCTGTCGGTAAGCACTTTATCAAGGTATGCCGTGGTGTCAATTTCATCTCCCATGTATCCATCGTAAGGAAGTGTATTAACTCCCGTGAGCAATGTTCCTGCTCCACCCCTGTGGTGTTGGTTTCCAGTGGCTGCTAAGGCGCCAAGGGTTACCCCGTGATAGCCATTCGTGAAGCTGATAATCGTTTCACGTTTTTTGATTTTTCTGGCTAATTTCATTGCTGTTTCCACTGCATTGGCTCCAGTAGGACCTGTAAATTGAACCATATAATCCATATTTCTCGGCTTTAAAATTTTGTCATTAAAAGTATTTAAAAATTCGCCCTTGGCTTTTGTGTGAAGGTCGAGTCCATGAGTGATACCGTCTGATTCTATATACTCAATCAATTTCTTTTTAAAGACCGGATTGTTATGCCCATAATTCAAGGTCCCCGCACCTGATAAAAAATCAAGGTATTGGTTTCCTTCCATATCATATAAATATTCTCCCTGGGCTTTATGAAAAAGCCTGGGAAACGATCTCGCATAGCATTGAACTTCTGATTCTATTTCGTCAAATATTTTCATTATTTTCCTTATCTAATGGATGTGATTGGACCGATTCGGAATAAGTATTCCGATTCGTGTTGATTAAAAAAATGTTTATCTTTATCAAGAAATACCTGCTCCGTCATTTGGGTGTCGAGTTTGGTGCTAAGTAGCAAACATTTTCCTTGAGGCTTGGTTGTTTTTGGTGACCGTTGTTTCAATGTGCGTTATCAGCGGATTATTTTTTAAGATGAATTCTATGAGTCGAATGGCGACACCTTGGCCTCGCATGCTTTCGTCCACAGCAACCTGCCAGATGAATAGAGTTTTGTGGTCATTTGGTTTTATGAATCCGGATACAAATGCCTGAATCTGATCACTCTTATTTTTTAAAACAGCGCATGTATTATTAAAAAAATGAGATTGTATAAAGTATAAGTAACTGGAATTTAAATCCAGCGGTTCACAACGTTTGATAAGTTCAAAAATCGATTGGCCATCATTGAGGTTTGGAACTGAGATATTGAGATTTTTTAGTTGGTTGTAGACTTCGATTGTCATATTCTACAAATCACATTCTACAGCATTCCCGCACATTGTCTAATTTGGCTTAAATATTGATTAAATTCTACCTCGGATTATTCTTTACTGATTGATGCATCATATATTCCTTTGCATACCCTAAGGTCATCTTGGAGCATACCATCACTATATTGTCCAGATTTTGATTTTGATAGTTCTAGACCGATAAGATAATTGTCATAGAGCTTGTCAATGACTAAATTATTTTCTTCTATCGATATTTTTTTTAATTCAGGATTATCCTGAGCGAACTGAAAGGCAAGGTAAGCAAAAAAAGAGGCGACATCCTTTAAATTCTCAGCAAACACTTTCGTGTCAGATCTTGTGCTTGCCGTACTTGCTGTTGTCAGATAGCTCGCAGCACACCTTTGAAAAATAGTTAATGAATAATCTGGGGTCAAATTTTCTGACTCAACTAAAGCGGCAATCGACTGGGATAAATTATCTGAAGAAGATGCAGCATTAAAAAACAAAAAGATTACAAAAATTGAGATTAGGGTCTTCATGCTCAGAATCATATCAAATTATTCTATCTATATCGGGACAAATTCCCTAAATATTTTTAATTACACTAGATTATAATTATTTCTAAAATTAACTCATAATTATTAATCTCAAAAGAACAATGACTAAATCTGGTTACCAACACCTAGTAGATTTCTTGCGGTCTGAAATAAAGGATTTGAAAAATATTTTCATCCTGGTGAGTCTTTATGGATTGCTTAGTATAACAAGCCCTCTAGCTGTTCAATCTTTGGTAAATTTTATTGGTGTAGGCGGTTCCAAACAACCTATTATTATCGTAAGTTTAATTTTCTTCATTCTAATAATCTTAAAAGGAATTTTTTTAATTTTCGAAAAAATTATTGTTGAATACATTCAAAGAAGAATTTTTATTAAAAATGCTTATGATTCTGTTGATAGTTTGATTAATCTTAATCATGAGGATGCGAAAAAAATTAACCTAACAGAAAGGGTAAATCGTTTTTTTGACGTGATAGTCATCCAGAAGTCAGTCGTAACACTTTTAAGCATTGGTATGTTAACTCTGTTTCAGGGTTTAGTTGGCTCGATTGCTTTGATTATTTATTCTCCAATTTTTTTATTTGTTGTTATTGCGCTAGTAGCGTTCTTTTTTGTTGTAATAAAGATTATTGGAAGAAATGGATATTCAACATCTGTTGAGGTTTCTAAGGTTAAGTATGAATTTGTAAATTGGTTATTTCAAATTGCTAATAACTGGGATTTTGTAAACCGACTAAGTTCAAAAAAATATCTTTCTGATAAAACAGACCAAATCATTAATAAATTTTTATCCAAAAGAGAAGCGCACTTTAAAATCCTGTTACATCAGAACATTTCAACTTATATTTTTTATACATTTATCAGCACTTCAATGATCCTTCTAGGGGGGTACCTAGTAATTAATGGAAATATAAATCTTGGTCAATTCGTAGCGGCTGAGGTCATTTTCTTTGGTGCAATTTCTTCATTAATTCGGTTTGTAAATCAATTGGATTCCTATTATGAATTAACTGCAGCTTTTGATAAAGTGGCACAACTTACTCAGTTTAAAGGTGAGGTTTATAAAAAAAACAAATTTCCTTTAATTCATATAAGCCAAATTAGCTTTACTGCAATCAATAACGACTTCAAACATATAAGTTCTTTTGAAAAATTATCAAATCAAACATTTAAAAAAAACAAGCCCATGTTGTTATATTGTGAGTCTGATCATCAAAGAAATTTACTCAGCGATACTTTTATTGGAAAAAATAAATATATAAACGAATATTATAAAGTTGATAATCACCCTTATGAGACGTTAGATCACCAATCCTTTTTATCTAAGGTACAAGTGATTAAAAAAAATATTATTTTTGAAGATACCTTACTTAACAATCTAAAGATTGTTCAGGATGATCTGGATCTTGCTGAATTACAAAAGCTACTCATGCATTTTGATTTTTATGAAGATTCTAAGAGTCAGGTAGATTTGGATCACGTATTGAATGCCACTAATTTAAATATAAGTAATTTTCAGCTCATTAAGCTTCAGGTGATTCGCGCACTTGTTGCTAACCCTGAAATTTTGATAATAGACTCTTTTTTTGACACATTAAGTCCAACGCATACAAGTTATTTAGTATCTAAAATACAATCAATTAAACACAACTTAATTTTTATTCTTATTACCGGGAATAGCAGCGTTGCTAAATTATTTCCTAAGACGTTGAAATTTTAATCATGACTATGAAAAGATCTATCGATGCAAACTTAACCTTTAACTTTCTAAAGGTATTGCCTTATTTCTTCCTTATTCCATTCTTAATTTTATTTTTACCATGGCATCAAAATATCGTAACACAAGGGAAAGTGTCAGCTTTTGATGCCAATGAGAGAGTGCAGCTTGTAAGTTCTCCGATTGAGGGGTCAGTAAGTCAGTGGTTTGTTAAAGAAGGAGATTTTGTCAAACAAGGAGATAAGCTGGTTGAAGTTATTGATATCGATCCAAATTTTCAGGAAAGGATCCGTTTAAAAAGAGACAATATAAAAAATAAAAAAACGTCGAAATTTGACGAACTTCAAGCCTACAAACTCTTGCAAGAAAATTTAGAAAACTCAAAAAAAGCAAAAATTAATGCCTTAACCGCACAAATTAAAGGAAACCAAGCAAATCTTGATGCTACAAAATTTCAAAAAGATCGACTTTTGAGGCTTTTCGAGAGTGGTTTAGTATCTAAAAGAGATGTTGAGTTGGCTGAAAGAGATTTTATTGTTGCAGAGAGAGACCAGGACTATATTAAATCAGAATTAAGCAATGTAGAAGCCGAAATAAGTGCTAAGTTAGATGCGAATAACGCAGTTGTTAACAGAATTCAATCAGAAATAGCAGAAATTGATAATGAGATTATTCGTTTAGATATAGATCTTTCAAGGCAATCCAGTCGTATCATTAAATCGCCAAAAGATGGCTATGTTTATCGGCTTCACGCTAACTCTTCTGCCGCATTTGTTAATTTTGGTGAAAGTCTTCTTACGATTGTGCCAAGTAATGCACAAAGAGCTGTTGAATTAATTGTAGATGGCCGAGATGTTCCTTTAATTGAACAGGGTGAGGAGGTTAGGAT
>JGI26088J50261_1001642_pt1 | contig 11893 bp, 8 predicted proteins | sample SaaInl1SG_22_DNA_FD_50261 | JGI IMG/M metagenome (IMG submission 50261)
TCCAGTGTCAATTCATGCGGGATAAATCGGATTGCCTCATCACGATGCGACACCACGATCAAGATTCGGTCTTTGAACTCATCAACAAGGCGTTCCATCAGTCGAATGGCAAGCGACTCCTCCAACCCTTCAGTTGGCTCATCCAGTAAGGCGAGGATCGGTTGTTGTAGGACGAGTCGAGCAATCGCCAGTCGTCGCCATTGGCCACCAGAGGGCATGACTCCGTCAGCGCCGATCCACGTTCGTTCCTGATTGGGGAGGTTGTTGACCCAAGAGTCCAACTCAACCAGTTTCAGCGCCCGCCAAAACTCGTTCTCCGTTGGCTGAGTTGGCAATCCAAGTGTAAGAGAGCGCCACAAGACATCCGTTGGGAGCCAGGGTGTTTGCTCAACGAGCCCAGTTGATGCAGGCCTCAAAACAGAACCAGATCGGGCTGGCAGGAGTCCTACAAGGGTCTTGAGGCAGGTGGTTTTCCCAATACCTGATGGTCCTGAAAGACGGAGATGTTCGCCAGGTCCCAGGCTCAGAGTGAGTGGTAACGCCAACACGTCAGCCTCTGGTGTCGGTGCAAACGTCAGATCTTGAACTACCAACCGGTCATGAGAGGCTTGTTCACGGAGCACTGATTCGGTGGAAGGAAGTCGTGCTAGTGACAATTCAACGCGACGCGACTCGAATGCGATCAGGATGCCAGGAATTAATAATTCGCTGACTCCGAGCGAACTGACCAAGAGCGCCACGAGGATCGGTAATTCGATTGGCAGTGTTGCGATCCAAACCAATGAGATTGCATGCGCGATTCCCATCAGGATTTTATCAGTCAGTTCTCTAGAGACTTTATTCAGGCGCAGATCAGCCAGTGGTTGGTATGCATCGGTTGTAAGTCTTGTGAGATCTTGGTCATCAAAAGCCAACTGCAGTTCATAACGCCCATCGGCCAGAGCGATGGCGCGATTCCGTGCTCGTCGCGATTCGCGATCAATGGCTTCGGCCAGATCCCGATAGCCACGTTTTCGAGTGAGTAANGTGACGACAAATACGCAGGCGGGAATCGCCGCTGGAATGATAGCTTCAGGGGCGATGATGGCTGCAAGGATGGGAACAAAGAAGGCTGCGATGAGTGACCCAATGAGGGGAAGTAAGGTTCTTAACAGAGCACCTTCAACAACGGATGCATCTTGAACCAATCGATCAAGGGCTTCTTGATCATTACTGGGTTTTGTTCCAATCCCATGAATTAGACCGTCAAAAACAAAACGCCTGAGTTTGACAACTACGCGTAAGGTGGCGTCATGACTGAGTAAACGTTCGACATAGCGCGATAGCGTCCGACTGACAGCTAATCCACGGATCATTGAGGAGGGCTGCAGGATATTGAATCCAAAAGCTCCAGATAATGCGGCAAGGCCAGCAATCGAAGCAGCACTTAAAAACCATCCGGATAACGCCAACAGTCCGAGCGATGACAAGGTCATGATCACTGTCAGTAGGATTGCTAACACTAAAGGAGTCATGGAGACATTGAGGTGCTTGAGAAGTGCGCGGAATTTCATGGACGGCGCTCCAGACGACAGGCAACTAAATCATAGATCATGGGCTCAGAGTCGAAACGATGATCGTGGGTGACCAGTAAGCACGTCGTATCCAAAGTTCTGATCAGATGAGCGAGTTGATCTGCTGAGTCTGCATCAAGATGGGCTGTCGGCTCATCGAGAATCAATAACTGCGGTTGTCGAAGCAATGCTCGAGCAAGACCCAAACGTCTCAGTTGACCTCCAGAGAGACCAGCTCCTCTAGGGCCGAGATGACGATTGAGCGGGTCGCTCCCTAACTGCTCCAAGAGTCCCACTTGGTTCAACACGTGCAGATACTGAGAGTCGGTATGGACAGGATTGCCGTAGCTTAGGGCCTGTTTGATATCGCCCTCGTCAAACCACTGCGCTTGGCCCATCCAGGCCACCTGCTCACGGATGTCAGTGAGTGCATGGATCGGTTGTGTGTCAAACTGCAACGATCCTGAGAGTCGCGCTTGTCCGTTTAATAGACTGCCAAGAAACTGACTTTTGCCAGAACCTGACGGACCAAAAATGATGCACCGTTCACCGACAGGGATCACGAGATCGGTTGCTTCGATTAACGGCTTGTCAGCATCAAAGCCAACGGAATACTGGGTTAATGCCAGTCGCGCTGTTGAGACTACAGGTGGTGTTTCTGAGGGTGCCTTCCACTGTGTTCCAAGCATCGATTTGACTTTTTCGTCAGCGCTTTTGGCTTCGGATGCGTCATGCCATGCGGCCATGAGTCGACGGATTGGGTTGTAGAACTCAGGCGCCAGGATCAGCAAGCACAGGCCTTCAAGAGGCGTGATTGTGAGCCCAAACAGCGGCGTGATGAGGTTCAAGAGCGACAAGCCAACGTAAACCGCGATCATCGCGATTGCCAGTGCGCTGAAAAATTCGAGGACTGCGGAGGTTAAGAATGCAAGCTTTAAAACACCCATCGTGGACTGCCGGAGTTGATCGGCTTTTTCTTCGATTTCAGCGCCAACATCGCGTGCTCCACCGAGCATCCAGAGTGTCTCCAATCCACGGATACGATCTAAATAGTGAGCCCCTAGCCGAGTTAATGCATCGACTTGTTTTTGGCTAGCTGATTTTGCGCCGACTCCAATCAACGCCATCAGCAATGGAATCAGCGGAGTCGTGATCAAAATACCGACAGCAACTGGCCAATGGATGTAGCCCATGGCGATGACAACTAGGATAGGTTGGATCACGGCTAAAGCACGCAGTGTTGGATAGCGCCCGAGTCGCGCGGCCACAGGCTCAGTTCCCTCGATCGCTAGTGCGCCAACTGCGCCTGACGATTCTGAGGGTAGCCGTTGAATCACAGCTTTTGAAAAACTCGACCGATAATCTGTCAGAGTCTGTTGTCCGAGGCGTTCAGACCGTTGAAACCACCAATCGGATGCGATGCGTCGTGCGAGCACGAGCACCATCAGAACGATGATCATCGATGAATCCGGTGCGGTGAGTGGTGGTGAAAATAACATCGCAATCCAGATCGCGATCGCGATCGCAAAACCGGCTTCAGCAGTTCCTAATGCAAGATCTTGATGTCGATTATGGCTGTTTTCTGCCGCAATTTTATCAATTGTTTGATCCAAGTCAGTCATTGAGGGTTGGGTGTCATCTCGTTATCAAATGAAGCGCGTAAGCTTAGCGCAAATCTCTAGGGAAGGATGTACCCATGATTGATTCAGGACTGGTTGATCTGTCTCGCTTGCAGTTTGCGATGACAGCAATGTACCACTTTTTATTTGTTCCTCTGACGCTCGGCTTGTCGTTCTTGATTGCCATTATGGAAAGCGTTTATGTGATGACTAGGCGGCAAGTTTGGCGTGATATGACGATTTTCTGGGGAAAATTGTTTGGGATCAACTTTGCCGTGGGTGTCGCGACCGGCATTGTGATGGAATTCCAGTTCGGAATGAATTGGGCCTATTACAGCCACTATGTTGGCGATATCTTCGGTGCACCGTTAGCCATTGAGGGCTTAATGGCATTTTTCCTCGAAGCCACTTTCATTGGGTTGTTCTTCTTCGGCTGGGACAAGTTGACTCGGGTTCAACATTTGATGGTGACTTGGCTTGTGGCGGTTGGATCGAATTTTTCCGCGCTCTGGATTTTAGTTGCCAACGGTTGGATGAATTTCCCGGTCGGGTCCGAATTCAATCCACTCACGATGCGGATGGAGGTGACCGACTTTGCTGCAGTCATTTTTAATCCAGTTGCGCAGTCTAAATTTGTTCACACCGTGTCTGCAGGTTATGTCACAGGTGCTGTGTTTGTCTTGGGTGTGAGCGCGTTTTATCTTCTCAATAATCGGCACATAGAGTTTGCGAAGCGATCCATGACAGTGGCAGCAAGCTTCGGTTTGGCCGCTGCTGTCTGTCGTCGTGCTTGGTGATGAGTCTGGCTACTCAGTGGGTGAAAACCAGAAAATGAAGCTGGCTGCGATGGAAGGGATGTATGAAACGCAAGAAGCTCCTGCCAGTTTTACTGTCGTTGGTGTCCCGAATCCGGAAACCAATCGGGTCGACTATGCGATTCATATTCCTTACGTGTTGGGGTTGATTGCGACGCGTAGTGTCTCTGAAGAAGTCCCGGGGATTCTTGAGCTTGTGGAGCATGCCAAGGCGCGAATCAAAACCGGCATCGCTGCCTATGATGCATTGCAGACGATTAAAAAAGACCCGTCCAATAGCGAAGCGACATTGCGTTTTGATGCGTTTAAGGAGGACCTTGGTTTTGGCTTATTGCTGAAACAATTTGTTGAGGATCCTCGTGACGCGACCGAAGAGCAAATCCATCAGGCTGCATGGAGTACGGTCCCTCCTGTCGCTCCGTTGTTTTGGAGTTTCCGATTCATGGTTGCTTTGGGTTTCTTATTTATCGCGATGTTCGCTTATGCTTTCTGGCTCACTGCGCGCCGTGAACATACCAAAAACAGATTGTTCTTAAAGGCCTGTTTATTTGCGATTCCCTTACCCTGGATTGCAGCAGAACTCGGGTGGTTTGTTGCAGAATTTGGTCGTCAGCCTTGGGTCATTGACTCAGTATTGCCAACCTTCCTTGCGGTATCGAGTCTTGACTACGCCGAGGTGTTGACCACTCTCATTGGCTTTGTCTTCATTTATTCAACTTTGGCTGTGATCGAAGTGGGTTTGTTACGGAAAACCGTTTTAGAAGGACCCTATGCGCACCCGCCGGGGAGCTCAGATGGAGCGTCCGGAATTCAACAACCTGAACTCGTTAAACCAGTCTTTGGTCAATCAGGAGCAACTCATGGAATTTCTTGATTACACAGTATTACGCGTGATCTGGTGGGCACTCCTTGGTGTGCTCTTGATCGGATTTGCAGTCACGGATGGATTTGACATGGGTGTTGCTGCGCTGTTGCCTTTTGTGGCTAAAACAGATGTCGAGAAACGGGTGGCAATTAACACCATCGGTCCGGTGTGGGAAGGAAATCAGGTCTGGCTCATTTTGGGTGGCGGCGCGATTTTTGCTGCCTGGCCGGCGCTCTATGCAGTGTCTTTTTCAGGGTTTTACTTCGCGATGTTTATCGCCTTATTCGCACTGATTTTGCGTCCAGTGGCATTCAAATTTCGGTCCAAGCGCGACTGTGCCAAATGGCGATCCATGTGGGATGCTGCATTATTCATTGGTGGTCTGGTGCCTGCGCTGATCTTTGGGGTGGCTGTGGGGAATGTGCTGCTCGGTGTGCCTTTCTATTTCGATGATACGTTGCGGCCTTTCTACGAGGGTAACCTGTTTGGGCTGCTCAATCCCTTTGCCTTGGCGACAGGGGTGTTAAGTGTGTTGATGCTCTCGACACATGGTGCACTGTGGCTCAGCTTGAAAGCCAGTGGCCAGGTACGGATTCGCGCGAATACCATAGCGATGTGGACGATCCCACTGGTGGGTGTCTTGTTCTTGGTGCTTGGAGTCGTGGTGCATCTATGGCTTCCTGGGTTTGTCATCACCAGTGAAGTGGTCACTGATGGCCCAAGCAATCCACTACTCAAAGAGGTGGCTCTGGTGGCTGGCGGTTGGGGGTCTAATTTTGATACTTACCCTTGGTTCTGGACCGCTCCAGTCGTTGGGGTCCTCGGCTTGGTTGTCGCTTGGTTTGCGATGTTGTTTCGTGTTGAGTGGATTGCCTTCGTCGGTTCCAAGCTTTCAATCGCAGGGATCATCACTACCGTTGGTGTCTCAATGTTCCCATTCATTTTACCCAGTTCTCAAGACCCAGGTGCCAGCCTGACGGTGTGGGATTCGTCGTCGAGCGAGTTGACATTGTTCATCATGCTCATCGCCACGCTGATCTTTATGCCTTTGATTCTGGCCTACACAGCTTGGGTCTTTAAAATTCTCTTTGGCCGCGTCACTGAAGCGTATGTCGAAGACAATCAACATACGGTCTATTAAGGAAGCGATATGTGGTATTTCACTTGGATTTTAGGTGTTGGGCTCGCCAGTGCATTCGGGATTTTGAATGCCATGTGGCTGGAACTCGATGAAGAACCGGAGAACGCTGAACTCTCGTAAAAACACAGCGGATGTTGAATCTGCTGTGTTATTGCGCCAAGCGTCGTGCGCGATCACGAGCTGCATCACCATTGGCTCGATCGCCTGCGGCGTCATAGCAATAACCGAGCAGCAACTCGCTGATTGGATCAGTCGGGTTGAGTTCGCGGACGCGTAGCGCTGACTCAATCGCTTTTCGCGGTTGTTGATTGGCGACCAGCAGTTCGGCATGTAATCGCCAGGCACTGTGTTCATTTGGTAGGATTTTCAGCGCGCGCGATGTGAGCGATAACGCCGACCCAAACTCTTTCTCAGCTCCTTTTTTCCGAGCATCTGAGATGAGTGTCAAACCACTTTCTCGTGATTGAATTTCCGCTTTCGCACGAGTGAATTCAGGACTTGTGATTTGGCCTTGGTTTGGATATTTCGCAACTTCAGTACGAATAGCAGCGAGTCGTTCGCGACTGATGGGGTGTGTGCCTAGGAGTTTCTGCGCCACTGAATTGCCGCCTGCACCAAGCTCAGCAAGCTTTTCTTGCATCCCAACAGCACCCGTTGGATCAAAACCTGCCCGGACCATGAGATCAACCCCCACTCGATCTGCTTCGAGTTCATTGGACTGACTGTATTGCCCCATTAAAATATTTTGACCAAGACCAATCAGTTTGTTGGACCCCGGTTTGGTTCCAGGTTCAGAGATTCCAATCTCAATGACTTGCGCCGCTAATCCAACCAAAGCGCCAAAGGTCTCACGACCAGTGCCGTGAAGTTCAATGCTGTGCGCCATCTCATGACCCAAGACTGAGACAAGTTCGGCTTCGGTTTCAACGGCATTGATCAAACCGTAGTTCACGCCCATTTTGCCGCCAGGCAGCGCCCAAGCGTTGATTGAACTGTCATTCATTAACCGAATTTCCCATGGAAATGGCGAGTTGGCTGTTGTTGCTAATCGTTGAATGAGATCGTTTAAGTAATGCGTTGTTTCTGGAAACTGGGTGAGATCACCGCCTGATTGGGCCAACGCAAAAGGGTATTGGCGTCGGCCTTTTTGGATTTCTTGTTGTGGATCCGTGACCACTTGAACCACCGAATCGATCGGATCCCTGACCGGATTTTGACATCCGACAAGGGTCGTTGCTGCCAGACACAGGGCGAGGATCGATGGCTTCATAACTGCTTAACAGGAATGGCGTTCTGCCCAAGGGATGCATTCGAAATACCCGCATTATTTTTGAATAATGCCTGTTCGGCCCGATAGCTCGAGCGGACCATTGGACCCGAGACGACTTCGAGAAAACCTCGCTCTAACCCCCATTCCCGATACTGATCAAATTGTTCAGGTGTGACGTAGCGGTCAATGGGGAGATGATTGACCGTCGGTCTCAGATATTGACCAAAGGTCACGATATCGACGTCGTGTTCCCGCATATCGTCCATGGCCTGTTTGATTTCATCATCGGTTTCACCCAAGCCCAACATGAGGCTCGTTTTGGTTAATACATCAGGACGATGGTGTTTGCCGTGCGCGAGCACTTTCAGAGTTTGTTCATAACTTGCTCTCGGATCACGGACCGGATGGGTGAGTCGCTCGACGGTTTCGACATTTTGCGCAAANACCTCCAGTCCCGANTCCACCAGCACTTCGACATCTNTCATGACACCCTGAAAGTCAGGNGTTAGTGCTTCAACGGCAGTTTCCGGACATTGCTGTTTGATGGCGCGGACGGTCGCTGCAAAATGATTGGCGCCACCATCGGCGAGATCGTCTCGGTTGACACTTGTCAGAACCACATATTTCAGGCCCATCAGAGCCACGGACTCCGCGGTATTTTGTGGTTCTTCGAGATCGAGCCAGCCTTTGGGATTGCCCGTATCGACTGCACAGAATTGACATGCACGGGTACACACCGATCCCATGAGCATGATGGTTGCTGTGCCGGCACTCCAACATTCTCCGATGTTTGGGCACATTGCCTCTTCGCAGACGGTTGATAGGCGGTGCGTCCGCACGATCTTTTTAACGTCTTGGTAGCCTTGTCCTCCAGGACTCACAAAACGCAACCATTTGGGCTTGTCACCGCGCGGTGCTTGCTCATCGGTCCGGCGCTTTTGACCATTTTTGATGGCCTTCACGCCCACATCATTGATGATTTTGTCCCCGCTTTTAGGGCGTACTTTCTGGTCTGTCATGCAGCTTCCGTTGGCGTGTCAGCATAGTCCGAGAGCGGAGGGCAGCTGCACACGAGGTTACGATCACCGTACACATTATCAATTCGAGCCACCGGCGGCCAATACCGATCTTTCTTCAACGAAGCGATCGGGAATGCTGCTTGTTGACGTGAAAACGCATGTGGCCATTCATTTGCGGTGACAGCTTCGACTGTATAGGGTGCATACCGAAGGACGGAATCGTCGGCCGCGCTCTCGCCATTTTCGATCGAAGCGATTTCCTCGCGAATGGCGATCATGGCATCACAGAAGCGATCGAGTTCAGCCAATGGTTCGCTTTCTGTCGGCTCAATCATCAAAGTGCCTGCGACTGGCCAACTCATTGTTGGCGCATGGAACCCGTAGTCAATCAGTCGCTTGGCGATATCATCGACCGTGACACCGGCGCTGTCTTTGACAACTCGTGTATCGAGGATGCACTCATGAGCCACAAACCCTTGGCTGTCCTTGTAGAGGATCGGGTAGGCATCCTGGAGCCGCTTGGCGATGTAGTTCGCTGATAGAATGGCGTTTTCAGTCGCCGCTGTCAGACCGTCAGGACCCATCATGCGGATATACATCCAGGAGATTGGGAGAATCATGGCAGAGCCAAAGGGCGCTGCAGACACCGGACCAACCGTGGATGAACCACCGAGCTCCGGATGTCCCGGGATAAAAGGTGCTAGGTGTTCGGCAACTCCAATGGGGCCGACACCTGGACCGCCGCCGCCGTGAGGAATGCAGAAGGTCTTGTGTAAATTCAGATGTGAGACGTCAGATCCAATGAGCCCTGGGCTTGTGAGACCAACTTGCGCGTTTAAATTGGCTCCATCGAGATAAATCTGCCCGCCGACTGAATGCACTAACTCACAGACCTCTTGTACCGCGACCTCGAACACTCCGTGAGTGGATGGATAAGTGATCATCAAACAGGAGATGTTGGTTCCATGTGCTGCCACTTTGTCTCTCAGATCATCGATGTCGATGTTGCCATCTGGATCGCATCCAACCACAACCACATCTAATCCAACCATTTGTGCACTTGCTGGATTCGTCCCATGGGCTGACGAAGGAACCAGACAGATGGTCCGGTGACCTTCACCGCGTGACTGATGATAGCCCTGGATTGCAAGAAGTCCGGCGTATTCCCCTTGAGCGCCTGAGTTAGGTTGCAATGAGATCGCCGCATAATCAGTGATTTCGGACAACCAATCATCGAGATTTTGGATCATTTCCTGATAGCCCAGACGCTGGTTTTCAGGTGCAAACGGATGAATGAACGCAAATTCAGGCCAAGTAATTGGAGCCATCTCGGAGGCTGCATTGAGTTTCATGGTGCAGGATCCCAGCGGAATCATCGCACGATCAAGCGCCAGATCGCGATCGGAGAGCTTCCGCACATATCGCATCATTTCTGTTTCTGAGTGATGCGTATTAAAGGCATCTTGAGTCATGAACGCCGTCTGGCGAGTCAGCGTTTTCGGAAGTCCCTGGTGCGAGTCTCCTAAAACGACGCCAAAAACGGCAGCCAGCGCTTCTAATTCCGTGTCGGTCGATGCTTCATCAAAGGACAGTGAAACCGTTGTATCACTGGCTTTGTGGATATTGAAACCGGCCGATAAGGCGTTATTGACGAAGGTGTCTGCATTGTCGACTTGGATCGAGAGTGTGTCGAAGAAGGTGGCATTGACTCCATACCCTGCCGCTTTCAGTCCTGCTTGGAGTCGCGAAGTCATCGCATGCACGCGTGTTGCTTGAGCAGTGAGGCCTGATGGTCCGTGGTAGCACCCGTAAAATCCTGCAATGTTTGCCAGTAGCACTTGCGCTGTGCAAATGTTACTCGTAGCTTTTTCTCGACGGATATGTTGTTCGCGCGTCTGCAGTGTCAAGCGGTAGGCGGCACGACCTTCGGCATCAATCGACTGCCCGACAAGGCGGCCTGGAATATTTCGCTTCAGTTTATCGGTGACGGCAAAAAATGCTGCGTGTGGACCACCATTTCCCATGGGAACGCCAAACCGTTGTGTGGAGCCCAAGCAGATATCCGCACCAAAATGCCCAGGGCCTTCGAGCATCGTCAAACTCAAGATATCTGAGGCAACGACTGTGAGGATTCCTTGGTCTTTAGCTTGTTTAATCAATGACTTGAGATCGACCACTGATCCATCCGATCCGGTGTATTGCACGATGAGGCCAAAGGCATCGTCGAATACCGGTGGGTGATGCGGATCGAATGTCACCAGATCGAAGTCAAGCGGAAGCGCTCGAGTTTCGATGACCGCTCGGGTTTGAGCAAACAGATTGTTTGCAACATAAAACCGATTGGATTTTGATTTTGAGCTCCGTTCGCACAGCGTCATGGCTTCGGCAGCTGCAGTTGCTTCATCGAGCAGTGAGGCGTTGGCAACCGCCATTCCGGTCAATTCAACGATCATGGTTTGATAATTAAAGAGGGCTTCGAGTCGCCCCTGAGAGATTTCGGGCTGATAGGGCGTATAGGCGGTGTACCAGGCTGGATTTTCGAGCACGTTACGCTGAATCACCGCAGGTGTCAGCGTGTGGTAATAGCCCTGCCCAATCAACGAACGAACCACCTGGTTTTTCGACGCGATCGTCTTCAGTTCAATCAGCGCATCATGCTCAGAGATGGCTTGTGGAAGTGACATCCCTGTCCGCTTACGAATATTCTCTGGGACCACTCGGTCGGAGAGCTCATCCATTGAGCGAAGTCCTAAGGTGTCGAGCATCAAGGTCCGCTCATCGTCAGATAATCCAATATGGCGGTCACGAAAAGTCATTTCCTGCTTCACTGAAGTTGCCTCTTACAGTTCTTCTTGAATAAACGCTTGATAGTCAGCCTCATCAAGCAGGTCGTCGAGTTCGGTTGGATCGGATAATTGCATTTTGAAGAACCAGCCATCGTTTTCTGGGTCTTCATTGACCAGTTCTGGTCGGTCAGAGAGTTCTTCATTAGACTCAATGATGGTCCCTGTGACCGGTGCGTAGATATCACTGGCTGCTTTCACAGATTCCACGACCGCGACTTCAGAGCCTTGGTCAGCCGAGGTATCAGGGTCTGGGAGTTCGACGAATACCACATCACCCAGTTGTTCNTGAGCGTAGAAAGTAATNCCAACGGTNGCTGTATCACCTTCAATACGGATCCATTCGTGTTCGCGCGTGTATTTAACAGTCATAAAAGGTCCTTAATCACTTCAAAGAGAGCGTCGATAGCGCTGTTGAACAAATATTGGGTCACAGACAGTGCAGGCCAATGCTTTGCCTCTGACCTCTGCAATTAATTCGGTTCCTAGTGTACTCAGTTTTTGTGTGACATAACCCATCGAAACTGGTCCGTTGTGGGTCGGTCCAAACCCACCGGATGTGATTTCGCCCACTACATCACCAGCGGCATTTTTCAGGACGGTATGATCGCGCAGTGGTGTCCGACCATCCATAGGCGCCAGTCCAACGCGCTTTCTGGGAGCGCCCTCGTTGATTTGTTTGAGAATCGTCTCCGCGCCTAAGAACCCGCCTTCGGTGCGTCGACGCTTTTGGATCGACCACAAAAGATCCGCTTCGATCGGTGTGGT
>JGI26088J50261_1001652_pt1 | contig 11852 bp, 13 predicted proteins | sample SaaInl1SG_22_DNA_FD_50261 | JGI IMG/M metagenome (IMG submission 50261)
GATAACCGTCCCGATCAAGGCAATCGCCAGATAGAATGGAAGCACCCGCCGATTGATCGGCAAAGGTCGACGGCGGATCATATTGACCAGTCCCAAAACCACAGCGCTTATGGACATCTGCCAAAAAATCAGCCCCAGCGGTTGATAGCCGCTGGACACAGCGATTTTCGCCAATGGCTGAGTTGCCCCCCAGCTGATGCCGATAAACAAAAGCCAACCATAGGGGATGAGACGCCTCATTCAGATGACGCCCCATCTGATTGGCTCAAGACCCCGCCATGGCGGATCATCTGGATGGATTTGGCCTTGCCAGTGGACTCCTCCGTTTCAACCAAAAGACCGCAGAGAGTCGCCGGTCCCAGAGCCGGNTCAAACCGCGCCTTGGGCATGCCAGTGATAAAACGGCGCAGCGGCTCNGCCTTTTGCATACCAATAACGGAGTTGTAATCACCGCACATGCCNGCATCGCTTTGAAAGCCCGTGCCGCGTTCCAAAATCTGCGCNTCGGCCGTGGGCACATGGGTGTGCGAGCCCACAACCACACTGGCCTTNCCATCGCAAAAATGCCCCATCGCCATTTTTTCAGAGGTGGCCTCNCAATGGATGTCCACCAAGCTCGCCGCAACCTGCCCGCCCAAAGGATGGCGCGACAATATGGCGTCCACAGCGGAAAACGGATCGTCGAAGGGCCGCTTCATAAAGACCTGCCCCAGAACTTGCGCCACCAAAACCTTTCGTCCACGCGTGGCCGTGAAAATCGCCGCCCCGCGCCCCGGTGCTGATTTGGAAAAGTTGAGCGGGCGGATGATGCGGGGTTCGGTTTCGATGAATTGCAGCATATCCTTTTGATCAAAGGCATGATCGCCAAGCGTGATGCAATCGGCGCCCGCCTTTAGAATTTCCTGAGCATGGTTGCCGGAAAGCCCCATGCCACCGGTGGCATTCTCGCCGTTGACCACAACAAAATCCGCCTTCAAACGCGCCCGCAGATCGGGCAGCTCGTTTGAAATGGCCTGCCGCCCGGAGCGGCCCATCACATCGCCAAGATATAGAATTTTCATGGCACCCCCTTAGGCCTCAGTTGGCGCTAAAGCAAGACGGGCGCTTGGCTTTAGATTTCTGCAAAGTCGTATTGCGCGGTGATGCGAACGGGGAAGTTGACGGATCTGGCGATGAAGCAGACATCATGGATCTGGTCATGCACCGCATCGGCCGCCTGCGCGTCCATTCCGGGCGCCAATGTGATCTGCGGCCGCAGCGTTGCCGCAACAAAGCGCCCCGCCCCAGAAGGCGCGCTCTCACCATGACCGATAGGGTGATCTTCATAGCCCATCACAACAATCCCAGCATTGAAAGACAAATGTAAAAACCACAGCATATGACAGGAGCTCAGCGCGGTGATCAGCAAGTCTTCGGGATTATACAGCAGAGGATCCCCACCCAATAGCGGATCATTGGAGCAGTCTAGGACCGGTTTTCCCGGGCTGCACAGCTGCCAGCGCCGATCATAGCCGTCGTAACGTGCATTGCCATCGCCGCGATTGCCTGTCCAACGAATATGTGATGTGAAATCATGCACGGCAGGTATAGCTCCTAAACTTATGTTTTAAATCGTATTAAATGCGCAGCTGAGTGCCCTGGCAAGTATAAAAATATTGCGTCATAAAAACCTCTTCACAACGCCATTTTAACACGACACGAGGGCAGCGCCGGCCTGGGCAGGCGCAGCCAGGTGTTGTCACCGGGCAAAGTGTTTTGGCTTGGCGGCTGGGTTATTCGGGGGTCTTTCATAACCACCGCTCACAGCTTCGGCCGGGCCTCTGCCAAGGATTGCCCGGCCTCGGCGCAGCGGCGGAGCAGCGGTGAGACCTTCCAAGCCACAGGATCCTCCCGCGCCAAAATCTCAAGCTGCGCCACGATTGCCTTCACCCCAAGACTGTCTGCATAATGCATCAGCCCGCCGCGCCAGCGCGGGAAGCCGTAGCCAAAAACCGTTACCAGATCGATGTCACTGGCCGATTGCGCAATGCCCGCGTCCAAAATATCGGCGGCCTCATTTATCATGGCCAGTAAAAGCCTTTGGCAGATCTCTGNCCCAGAATAATCCGTGCGAGACATTCCGGCAAAATGCGCCTCCTCTATGGCCAGATCCGCCACGATTGGATCCTCCACCTTGCCCCCACCNCCGGGGTAGCGATACCAACCTGCANCNGCGACTTGGCCCGCGCCCTCGGCCAGCGCCCCATAGGTCAGCTGCCGCCCGCCCTCCCAGGCTTCTTCAAATGCGGTTTTCGCGCCGCGCCCCTCTGCGATGTGCCGATCCACAAACCAATTCGCCGCGTTGCCCGTCATGATCAGATCTCTTNCCAAAGAACGTTGAACCAGAGGTGCTGCAAATGCTGTCCAGCCCGATCTGCCGCCGGGCTTGGGTCAGCTCTTGCCAAGACCCTCAGTTTTTTAGAGCATATGAAATTTGCAGCCGCCCGCAACCCAGCAGGCCACCCACGCCAAAAAACAGCATTTTTCCCTGAAGACTTCTGCAAAATCCAGCCGCCGAGCCAAAACCCGATCCAAGCCTTGGATTAGCTGGAAAATTGCACGATCCGGTCTTCCGTCACAATCATGTCAAGCGGTTGATCCGTGGGCTCTAGGGGCAGCGCCTCCGCCTGTTGCGCGTTGAACGCAAAGCCAATGGCCAATACCGGCCCACGGGCCCGCAGCCCCTCCAGCGTGCGGTCATAAAACCCGCCACCATAGCCCAGACGCCCGCCCTGCGCATCCCAAGCCACAAGCGGCACGATCACAATTTCTGGCACCATCCATGTGAGTTCAACCGGAATCAGCGCCTTAAACGCCCCCTCCACCATTTGCATGCCGGGTGTATAGAGCGCAAAACGCAAAGGCGCCCCAGCCGCTTGAATCACCGGCAGGCCGACCGGTCCATGGGCTGAGGCCTCTGCCAAAGCCGGGGACGGGTCAATTTCCGTACCGATGGGCATGAAGCCTGCCACGGGCGCGCCGCGATAACCGGCCAAAACATCCGACAATACACCAGCGCTTGCCCCGCTTTGCGCCGCATGGGCCTGTTTGCGACGGGCAAAAGCCGCGCGCCGTGCCTCCGTCTTTTGCGCCTCTAAACTCACAACAACATCCAGGCAGCAAGCCCCAGAAAGGCGAAAAAGCCGACCACATCGGTCACAGTGGTCACAAAGGCACCCGAAGCCAAAGCCGGGTCGATGCCAATTTTCTCGAGCGCCACCGGGATCACCGTGCCGGCCAGCCCTGCCACGACCATATTGAGCACCATGGCCAGCGCCAAGACCCACCCGATGATCGAAGAGCCAAACCAGAAATATCCGACGAAACCCAAAACCAGCGCAAAGATCATGCCATTGAGAAGCCCCACCAGGACTTCCCGGCGGATAACCCGCCAGACATTGGAGGTCGTCAAATCCTTGGTCGCAATGGCCCGCACGGCCACGGTGAGCGACTGCGTGCCGGCATTGCCACCCATCGATGCGACAATCGGCATCAAAACCGCCAGCGCCACAAATTGCGCAATCGTGGCTTCGAACATAGAAATGACCAAAGAGGCGATAATCGCCGTTGCCAAGTTCACCGCCAACCAGGGCAAACGACCGCGTGTGGTGTCCAAGACACTGTCCGACAGCGAGCCTTCCCCAACCCCCGCCAGACGCATCATATCCTCTTCATATTCCTCATCGAGCACGATCATCGCGTCATCAATGGTGATCACCCCGACAAGTCGATCATCGGCGTCCACAACCGGGGCAGAGATGAGATGATATTGATTGAAGGCATAGGCCACATCTTTTTCCGGCTGATCGACCGGAATGGTGCGAAAACTGTCTTCGGCAATCTCAAGCATCGGCGTGGCGCGCTTGGTGCCCAAAAGCTTGCCAAGTGTGACATAGCCCGTGGGACGCAGACGCGGGTCGATGAGGATCATATGGTAAAACTGTTCGGGCAAATCTTCTTGCCGGCGCAGGTAATCAATCGCTTGGCCCACATTCCAATGCTCTGGCGCCATGACAACTTCGCGTTGCATCAAACGGCCGGCCGATTCCTCTGGGAAAGACAGGGATTGCTCGACAACAACCCGTTCCGCATCATCCAATGCGCCGAGGATGGCCTCTTGTTGCGGCTCGTCGAGATCTTCGAGCAGATCCACCACATCGTCGGAGTCCAAATCGCGCACCGCAACGGCCAACTCGGCCGCGTCCAGCCCATCGATGATATCTTCGCGGATGCTATCGTCCAGCTCCGACAAAACATCGCCATCAATGCCGTCTTTCCACAGGCGCAAGATCCCCGCTCGCACGGAATCGCTCACCTGCTCTAAAAGGTCAGCAATATCAGCTGGATGCAAAGGATCGAGCAGCGTGTGGAGCCGCTGCGCGTCTTCATGTTCCACCGCCCCACGCACATCAGAGACCCTTTGGGCATCCAAAACATCGCTTGGCTCGACGGAGGTTTCATAAAGATCTGTCATACCTGCCTTTACGAAGTCTCATTTCATATGACAAGATATAGCCAGATAAAAGAATTTTTGGACTGCTTTTCATGACCGACACACTTCTCCTCGGACAAACCCTTTGTTTCAGCGGTGATCCCTTCCAGGCGCCCTGGCAGGAGGTCACCACGCATAGGCGAGATGGTGCTGTATTGCTGCGGGGTGGACAAATTGCTGAGGTGGGCGCGCGTGCAGCGCTCTGCCAAGCCCATCCTGGGGCCAAAATTGTCGATTATGGCGCGGATTTAATCGTTCCGGGCTTTGTCGATGCGCATGTGCACTATCCGCAAACCGCCATCATCGCCAGCTGGGGCAAGCGATTGATTGACTGGTTGAACAGCTATACATTTCCCGAGGAAATGCGTCTGGCAGATCCCGATTACGCCGCCAAGATTGCTGGGCGCTATCTCGACATTGCCCTCAGTCATGGCACGACGACCATGGCCAGCTATTGCACCTCCGCCCCTGTTTCTGTCACCGCCTATTTTGAGGCAGCCCAGGCGCGCGGAATGCGCGTGGTGGGTGGCAAGACCTGTATGGATCGCAATGCGCCAGACGGCCTGATCGACACGGCGCAATCGGCTTATGATGACAGCAAAGATTTGATCGATACATGGCATGGGCGCGGCCGCTTGAGCTATGCCATCACCCCCCGGTTTTCACCGACATCAACCCCAGAGCAGCTCGCCGCCTTGGGCGGGCTGTGGCAAGAACGTCCAGACTGCTTGATGCAAACTCACCTGTCCGAGCAAACTGAAGAAATCGCCTGGGTGCGCAGCCTGTTTCCAGAGGCGCGCGACTATCTCGAGACCTATGCGCAATTCGGCCTGCTGGGCGCGCGCGGCCTTTATGGTCATGCCATCCATCTTGAGCCGCGCGAGATCGACCAATTGGCCGACGTCGGCGCCTCTGTGGTGCATTGCCCAACCTCCAACACCTTTATCGGATCGGGTCTTTTTGACCTTATGGGCCTGGCGCAGGCAGGGGTGAGCATGGGACTGGCCACCGATATCGGGGGGGGGTCCAATTTTTCCATGCTGCGCACCATGGCGGCGGCCTATGAGGTGGCGCAATTGCGCGGTCAAGCGCTGCATCCAGCGCAGCTTATGTGGCTGGCCTCTGAAGGGTCGGCGAAAGCGCTGCACCTGTCTGGCACCATCGGTCATCTGGGCGCAGGAGCCGAAGCAGACCTTTGTATTCTCAACCTAAGCTCAACAACCGCAATCGCCCAGCGCTATGAACATGCCAATGATTTTTGGGAGAGCTTGTTTCCCACGGTCATGATGGGCGATGACCGGGCCATTCGGCAAGTCTGGGTCGCGGGCGTTCCGGTCTAGGAAGACCTCGGCATATCAACCCAACCGCCAAGCCAAAACACTTTGCCCGGTGACAACACCGGGCTAGGCGCGCTCTTGCAGCGCACGCATCTGTAGATTTTGCCGGCGGGCCAAGGCGCGTTGATCCAGCGTGGTGATGCGCCCCTCTGCGACCACCTGCTGGCCGTTGACAAAAACATCGCGTGCCAAAGTTGGCCCGGCCAAAAGGATGGCTGCGGGGTCCCAATTTCCGGCAGCATTTACATCACCCATATCCCAAATCACCACATCCGCACATTTTCCGGGTGCCAATGCGCCGCAATCCTCGCGGCCCAAAACCTGAGCCCCACCCAAAGTGGCGATCTCAAGCGCCTCACCCGGTGACATCGCCCCGGCGCCATAGGCCAGCCGTTGCAGCAACAGCGTCTGGCGCGCTTCGGCCATCAGGTTGCCTGCATCATTCGAAGCCGATCCGTCGACCCCAAGCCCGACCGGCACGCGCGCATCTCGCATCGCCCGTACCGGCGCAATGCCCGAGGCCAAACGGCAGTTGGAACAGGGGCAATGAGCAACCCCGGTTTGCGTCCGCGCAAACAGCGCGATTTCCTCCGCATCGAGCTTGACGCAATGCGCATGCCAAACATCCGGCCCGGTCCAGCCCAAATCTTCGGCATATTGCCCGGGCCGCATCCCAAATTTTTCCAAACTATAGGCTATGTCTTCGTCATTTTCCGCCAAATGGGTGTGCATCATCACCCCTTTGTCACGGGCCAAGAGCGCGGCATCGCGCATCAATTCGCGGCTGACAGAAAAAGGCGAGCAGGGCGCCACCCCAACCCGGCACATCGAGCCGGGGCGCGGATCGTGAAAGCCATCGATGACACGGATCATGTCCTCGAGAATATCGGCCTCCCGCTCGACCAAACCATCTGGCGGCAGGCCTCCGGCGCTTTCACCTATGCTCATAGCCCCCCGTGTGGGGTGAAATCGCATACCGATCTCTTGCGCGGCGTGTATCGTATCTTCCAGCCGCGCGCCATTGGGATAGAGATACAGGTGATCTGATGTGGTTGTGCAGCCCGACAAGAGAAGTTCCGCCATCCCCACCTGAGCCGAGACAAAAAAGTCATCCGGGCGCATGGCCGACCAAATTGGATAGAGCGCTTGCAGCCAGCCAAAGAGGGCTGCGTCCTGCCCCGCGGGCACTGCGCGCGTCATGGTTTGATACAGGTGGTGATGGGTGTTGACCAATCCCGGCGTGACCAAACAGCCCGCCGCATTTACGACTGTGCAGCCCGTCGCCGGCAAATCAGGGCCCACCGCCACGATACGCCCATCGCGCATCAAAACATCCCCCGACGGCACGGCCCGCCGCATGTCATCCATCGTCAGCACCAAATCGGCGTTTTGAATTAGCGTGTCAGCCAAGTGGCACCTCGCGTAAGATCTCCAAAGCAGCCGCATGCAGCTCCGGCGTCGCCGCGCAGATGCATCTGCCCCCGTTCATCGGATTGCCCCCGCGCCAGTCACTGACCACCCCACCTGCTGCCTGCACAAGCGCCATAGGGGCTTGAATGTCATAGGCTTGCAGGCCGGCCTCAATCACCAAATCAATCTGCCCCGCAGCCAAAAGCGCATAGGCGTAGCAATCCATGCCGTAGCGGGTCAACTGACACTGCCCGGCCACGGCGTGGAAGGCCTCAGCCTCAAGCGGGCTGCCGACCTCCGGGAAGGTGGTGAAGATCGTCGCCTCTGACAAATGCCGCTTTCTGCGCGTGGCCAGCGGGGTTTTGACCCCATGGCGCTCCATAAAGGCCATGCCAAAGCCGCCGACAAACCGCTCCCCCGTATAGGGCTGATCGATCATTCCAAAAATCGGCTCGTGGCCGTCATTCAAGGCAATCAAAGTGCCCCAGGTGGGTGTCCCGCTGACATAACCTCGGGTGCCATCAATCGGATCAAGCACCCAGGATAGGCCAGATGTGCCGACGGTATTTTGAGCCTCTTCACCAATGACAGAGTCCTCGGGCCGCTGTGCTTTCAACAGCGCACGCATGGCCGCCTCCGCCGCCTTATCGGCCTCGGTGACCGGATCAAACCCCTCCGACCATTTGTTGTGCGTCAACAAGGCTGGGGCGCGAAACCACTTCAAAGTCTGTTCGGCCGCCACATCAGCCAATTGAGAGGCAAGCGATAAGATCTCATCAGGGCTTGGCGTTTGATCGGTCATACGGCCTTCTTTCATAAGTCGGCCTATCTAGGGGGAGCTGCCCCAGTTGGTCAAGTAATCTGACCCAACAGCCCGAGCCACCGCCGAAGCAATCGGCATCAGTAACGTCGCAACAGGCACTTAAGCCGCGTCGCTCAATACCCGCGCCAAATCGAACAAGCGTTTACGCTGATGCTCAGGGATCGCATAATAGCACCGTATCAAATCTAAAGCTTCTTTATCTTCTAAAATATTTTTCTTCTGGGCTTTGTCATCGTCGATCTCGCCCAGACCTTCAAAGAAAAAAGTCACCGGCACATCCATGGCTTCTGAAATATCCCAAAGCCGAGATGCGCTGATCCGGTTGGTGCCGGTTTCATATTTTTGAATCTGTTGAAATTTAATACCTACTTTTTCGGCCAATTGCTGTTGGGTCATTCCGAACAGCCATCGCCTTTGTCGCACACGTTGTCCGACGTGTAGATCGACAGGATGTTTCATTCTCGTCTCCTAATGTTGTCCAAGCCGCAGAAAAATATCAATATATGTGGCTGGTCTGACATACTTTTGTATAGCACAGAAACTATTTCAAAAATAAACCAGAAAATTAACGATTTATTAATAAATTGTAATTTCGCGTTCTGTGACCTCGCGACTCTCACGCGCGAAATGATATCTGACTTGCCATTTTTTCAAAAATATCACCTATTTTATTGGCAAATATTCACCTGGGTGACGGCGTAGTTTCGCGGCTGGAACTTCCAACAGCGGGCGCCTATAAAAGGTAAAATGGTTAACAAACAAGGTGATTTCAGCCCATGCGCGCCCTTCAAGTCCAAGACCACAGCGAAAAACCTGTCTTTTTAGACAGGTCCATGCCCACGCTCGCTGCGAATCAAATTCTCATTCGCACAGCAGCCTGTGCTTTGAATTTCGCAGATCTGTTGATGATTCGCGGCACTTATCAGGAGACCCCTGCCCTCCCCTTCACCCTTGGCATGGAAGTGGCGGGCGAGGTCGCAGGTCTCGGCGCTGAGGTGACTGGCTTTGAGATCGGCGATCGCGTTGCAGGATTTGCCGGCTCTGGCGGTTTGGCCGAATATTGCCCGCTCGAGGCCACGCGCTGCTTAAAGCTCACCGATGGCATGAGCTTTGACACAGCCGCCTCCGCATTGATCAGCTATGGAACGTCGCATCTGGCCCTGACCCATCGCGCAAAACTCACCTCCGCCGACACTCTATTGGTGCTCGGCGCGGGTGGCGGTGTGGGGTTGACCGCGGTGGAAATTGGCGCTGCCCTTGGCGCAAGGGTCATCGCTGTGGCGCGCGGGCCAGAAAAATTACAAGTGTGCAAAGACCGAGGCGCGGCCATCACCATTGACAGCGCAGAGGAAGATGTCGTGGCCAAGGTCAAATCTCTGGGCGGCGTCGATGTGGTTTATGATCCGGTTGGTGGGGATCCCTTTGTCGCTGCCCTCAAATGTTGCCGGCCCGAGGCGCGCTATCTGGTCATCGGCTTTGCCAGCGGTGATGTCCCGCAAATCAAAGCCAATCATCTCCTGGTCAAAAATGTGGATGTTTTGGGCTTTTATTGGGGTGGATATATGGGGTTTGCCCCACAGGTTTTGCTCNATAGCCTTAGGGATGTCTTTGCAATGATCTCAAAGGGGCAGCTCAATCCTCANATCGGCGGCAGCTATGACTTTGACCAAGCGNTAGAGGCNTTGGCNGATCTTAAAGCGCGAAAATCCATCGGTAAGCTTGTGGTGCGGGGCCCNGTTTAACCTATCGGCCGTCATTTTTAAGGCATTCGGCAGAAATTGCAGAATTTAAGCTGCAATTCTTGCGGTTTCCCTTGAAATTTCACCCCATAAGCCCGATATTTAACCCAACGGTGCTTCGCGCGCCGAAAGCGTTATTTTTGGAGAGCAACATGGCAGATTTTAATACGATTTCCGCAAATGCAGGCAGTCGCAGCGCCGCGATTGATGCCGGCCTGCGGGCACATATGAACAAAGTCTATGGCACAATGTCCATTGGCATGGTGATCACCGCCGTTGCCGCTTGGGCCATTGCCGGCCTGGCCACGACGACAGATGCCAACATGGCCGCAGCGCAATTGCCAAATGGCAAATTGCTCACCAGCTTTGGTTTGGTGATTTACACCACTTGGTTGAAATATGTCATTATGCTGGCTCCGCTTGCGGTGCTGTTCTTGGGCATGGGCACAGTGATGCGCAGGGCCAGTGCAGCCGGGGCGCAACTGTTCTTCTTTATCTTCGCCACTTTGATCGGCTTGTCCCTCAGCTCAATCTTCATCCGCTATACAGGCCATTCGATCACGCAAACCTTCCTCGTGACCGCCATCGCTTTTGCGGGCCTGTCCCTCTATGGTTACACAACCAAGAAAGACATCTCCGGTTGGGGCAGCTTTCTAATCATGGGCGTCATTGGTCTCGTAGTTGCGATGATCGTCAACATTTTCCTGCAATCGCCTGCGCTCTTGTTTGCGATCTCAGCAATTGGTGTTTTGGTATTTGCCGGTCTCACCGCCTATGACACGCAGAATATCAAGAATGAGTATCTGGCCCACGCCCATCATGGCGATCAAGAGTGGCTCGCCAAATCCGCCATCTTTGGCGCATTGAACCTCTATCTTGATTTCTTGAACATGTTCCAGTTCCTGCTGATGTTCATGGGCAATAACGAATAAACCGGCCCCTTTGGTCGACACAACGCACACCTCGCCAGACATGGCGGGGTGTTTTTTTATGTCCAAGCTGAAACAAAACCCTCGGCTGACTGCCATACACGCATAAAAAAAGGCCGCGCAATTGATTGCACGACCTTTTGAAAATTGAAGGGGGCTTTCGCCTACTTAATTTTGCCTTCTTTGTATTCAACATGCTTGCGCGCAACCGGGTCATATTTCCGGGCAACCATTTTCTCGGTCATGGTGCGTGCGTTTTTCTTGGTCACATAAAAGTGGCCAGTGCCCGCGCTGGAATTCAGGCGGATCTTGATTGTGGTTGGCTTCGCCATGGTAATTCTCCTACGGGCGCAGCCTCATGGCCGCATTGATCCTGATCTGTCGGCTTTTAACGCCCCCAGCGGTGCTGTCAACCGATTCACGTGCTCAAAGCCAGTCAAATATGCGCGGGGAGCCTGTAAGCCGGATTTTGTCCAGATCCACGCCGTTGCCAGCGCAATCTTGGGCAATCATTCATCTCGGCGGCCTGTTACCAGGCCCCTCTAGCTGCCAACCCGAACCTGCGGGGTTGAAACGACCCATATGCGGTTCCTATTTGGCATTGCTCCCGGTGGGGCTTGCCGTGCCACGACTGTTGCCAGCCGCGCGGTGGGCTTTACCCCACCGTTTCACCATTACCTTGCATGCAAGGCTGTCTCTTCTCTGTGGCGCTATCCCTAGGGTTACCCCCGCCGGGCGTTACCCGGCACCGTTGTTTCACGGAGTCCGGACTTTCCTCGAAGGTTGCCCCCCGCGATTGCCCAGCCCCCCGCGCCCGTCCGTGTTACGAGGCTTACTGCATCGGGTCAAGCCAACTAAGCCAAGGGCGGCCCGCCATAAAACCCGAGATGCCCGCGACATTCTGCAAGCTGACCCGTTCGCAAAACCCTCTTCATAACGCCATCTCAACACGAAATGAGGGCAGCGCCTGCCGGAGGGCAGGCAGACGCTGCCCGGTATTGCCACCGGGCACAGTTCAATTGCGCCGATCTGTTAATGATTTCTGCGCAAAGGCGATGACGGAAAATCACCCTAGGCTCCCGA
>JGI26088J50261_1001653_pt1 | contig 11846 bp, 9 predicted proteins | sample SaaInl1SG_22_DNA_FD_50261 | JGI IMG/M metagenome (IMG submission 50261)
TAGTATTTCCTAAGTTGAAGATTTGGCATATCACCCAGCGATGATAGTTCTTCAGCAATACGCTCGCCTTCTGCTTGGCTGGTTATACCGACAACGTGAACTCGGTAAAATAATTCACCGGAGCGATATTCTACCGAGACCTTTGCGTTGAATCCGGCGTTATTTATCGTGCGCGCCCTTGCGTCTGCAGCCCCGCCTGTTGGGTAAGTGTCTACGTAAATGAACCACCCTNCCCCGGATTTACTGCTTGGCGNCNCTACTTGCGTGTCGGGTGTGTTGCTAATGGCGTTATCTAACTGCGAATTTGTCCTGTCATCAACCCTGTCATCAACCCTGTCATCAACCTCTTCTTCTAAAAAAGCCGGCGATGTTTGTGCTGGGGCCTTTCCGGTGAATGTCGCCGTTAGATCTTCTGTTCCTACCCATAGCGGGCCAATGCCGTACGTCTTCTCGAGCTCGCCAGCAAGTCGCGTGGCATCTTGCCGAGAGGCTATACCCACAATCCTCAAACGATAAAGCGCTTTGCCATTAACCTCAACAGCACTAACAACGACCTTGGCGGCATCGCTGCTAATTTTACTCGCCCACTTTTCTGCCATAGCCTGCTTTGAATAGGCNGCCACATTCACAAACCAGNTCCCATCGNCATTGGACGATGGTNCCGGCGCGGNGCTTGTTCCCTCGGCGGTTGACTCTTCGGGTGTGGGTTGCTCTATTTGCGCGTTGACGGAGCGTTGTAGCAGCTCAATTTCACGGGCTACCGCACCGTATTGTTCGCGTAGGCTTTCGAGTTGTAGTCGTAACGATTGATTGTCGCTTTGCAATATCTGCTCTTCTTCTGCCGTCATATCACCTTGGCGAGACTTAGCAGCCAGCGCATTCTCTAGCTGTGCGACAGTGTTCGTCAGCTTCGATCGTTCACTAATAGCGCCCCAGCCACCCACAACGAGCAGTACCAATGCAGCGCCCATCGCTACAGTCGTCCAAACGGGTAGTTTTGCTTTGGGTTGTTGCGCCGCCGCCTGATGGTCGACGAGTATGGCCTCTGCGCTTTGCGAATCGACGGTGGCTTCTGCATACGGATCTTCTTCAGCGTTGTTTGAGTCAGGCGGTGTCGCCGCTTCGGACCAATTTTCCACCTCTTTATCGGTGCTGCCACCCCACTCTGCCGGCGGTGTCATTATGCGTCGTTTGTCGTTGTCATCCTGATCGGTCATGGTTCGCGCTGTCCTTAAATTTCAGCCGTATGCGAGAGCGTACCAGAATCTATAAGTCAGTTATCCCATTCGCTATTGATCTAACGTATGAATGGCAGAAAATGCTGAATTGCATGACTGCTCGGGACTTATTTTCCGGTAGACTTTGCACATGGATGTTTCTGATATTCTCAACGACTTAAATGATGCCCAACGGCTCGCGGTAGCAGCTGAGCCGGGTAATTTATTGGTACTTGCCGGCGCAGGCTCGGGTAAAACCCGCGTGCTCGTTCACCGGATTGCCTGGTTAATTCGTGCCGAGCAGGTTTCTCCTCAAGCGCTGTTGGCGGTGACGTTTACCAATAAGGCGGCGAGAGAAATGCGCGGGCGCATAGAAGAAGTGCTCCACATGCCAACACACGGCATGTGGGTGGGCACGTTCCACGGTCTCGCTCACCGCCTTTTGAAAGCACATTGGCGGGAGGCGAAGTTACCGCAGAATTTTCAGATTCTAGACAGTGATGACCAGCTTCGTCTGGTGAAGCGGGTTTGTCGTGAGCTTAATCTTGATGAATCGCGCTGGCCTCCTAAACAGGCGCAGTGGTACATCAACGGACAAAAAGACGAGGGCCTCAGGTCGAAGCACATCGAGGCACCTTACGGCGATTTACACGCCAAAACTATGCTGAGCATTTATGCTGCCTATGAACAAGCCTGTGACCGTGGTGGTCTCGTTGATTTTGCTGAGTTGCTCCTCAGGGCGCATGAGCTGTGGCTGCACTCACCGGAAACACTTGAGCATTACCAGCAACGCTTTAAGACCATTTTGGTGGACGAGTTTCAAGACACCAACACCATCCAGTACGCTTGGTTACGCGTGCTCGCTGGACAGGCGATTCCAGTTATTGCCGTTGGTGATGACGATCAGTCAATCTACGGTTGGCGTGGTGCAAAAATTGAAAATATTCAGCGTTTCAGCGACGATTTCCCTACGGTCGACACTGTCCGACTAGAGCAAAATTATCGTTCTACCCAAACAATTTTGAGCGCCGCTAACGGATTGATCGCGAACAACTTTGGTCGTCTCGGGAAAGATTTATGGACTGACGGTGACCAAGGTGAGCTCATCAGTCTTTATGCGGGCTTTAATGAGCAAGATGAGGCGCGTTTTATTGTTGAGCGCGTCGAGGCTTGGATTAACGACGGCCACCCTCGGCGCTCCAGCGCTATTTTATACCGGTCCAATGCCCAGTCCCGAGTCCTAGAAGAAGCTCTGATTAGGGCGCAGATACCCTATCGTATTTACGGCGGTCAGCGCTTTTATGAGCGACTCGAAATTCGCAACGCGCTGTCGTACATGCGCCTATTGCTTTCTCGAGCCGATGATATGGCGCTGGAGCGTGTACTTAACGTACCGCCTCGGGGCATCGGCAATAAAACCGTTGAAAACCTTCGTGATTTAGCGCGCAACAGAGGATTACCCTTGTGGGCGGCAATCGAGGTCGCTCGCGATGAAAAACTGTTTGCTGCGCGAGCGTTAACGGCATTGGCAGGTTTCCAAGCGCTTATTAATGAGATGGACTCCACGACATTGGAGCTGCCACTCGAGGAGCTCACGGAACACGTTATTCACCAATCCGGCTTACTCAATTACCACCGCGCAGAAAAAGGCGAACGAGGCCAGGCGCGCGTCGAGAACTTAGAGGAATTGGTGTCAGCGGCGAAATCATTTGTCGCCGAAGATCCAGAGATGTCACCGCTGCAGCAGTTTTTAGATGGCGCGGCTTTGGACGCCGGGGATGCTCAGGCTGATCCCCACGAGGACAGCATTCAATTAATGACGTTACACTCGGCCAAGGGACTAGAGTTTCCACTCGTGTTTCTTGCCGGTATGGAAGAAAATCTGTTTCCACACCGTATGTCTCTCGATGAGCCTGGCCGTCTCGAGGAAGAGCGTCGGCTGTGTTATGTGGGAATCACTCGTGCCATGCAGAAGTTAGTAATTACTTATGCGGAGAGCCGTAGGCTTTATGGCAGCGAGAACTACAATACGCCTTCGCGGTTTATCCGAGAAATACCTAAAGAGTTGATTAACGAAGTGCGATTAGGAAACACCGTTACCCGTCCACTGTCGTCTCTTGGGCCCTCTACCAGCGCCGCACATGCCGAGAGCGGTATCAGCCTTGGCCAAAGCGTAATGCATCAGGTTTTTGGTGAGGGCGTGGTAACTAACTTTGAGGGGCGCGGCGCAAATGCGCGCGTTGAAGTCAGCTTTGCCGAAGGTAGCAAGTGGCTTGTTCTTCAGTACGCAAATCTACAAACCTTATGAGTAATAACCATGTTTGAGCGACGTTTGCTTCCGGTCATCACTTTACTTCTTGTGGCGTTACTGACTTTGGTGACAGGGCTTTGGGCGACTGATCGTGCTCAAACGATAACATCAGGGGTTGGAGTCGAAGGTGCGGACCGCTCCAACCAGCAATTTGAATGGAAGCTTGTAACTACCTGGCCTAAAAATTTACCCGGCCTTGGGAGCGCGGGAGAAAATTTTGCGCGCTATGTGACAGATATGAGTGGTGGGCGTCTCAAAGTGACTGTGTATGGTGCGGGTGAGATTGTCCCGGCATTTGAGGTGTTTGACGCAGTATCTCAAGGTGTTGCTGAAGTGGGTCATGGTGCATCGTACTACTGGAAAGGAAAAATCCCGGCAGCCGTGTTCTATACGGCAGTGCCTTTTGGTATGACTGCCCAAGAGATGAATGGCTGGCTGCATTACGGTGGCGGTTTGGAGCTCTGGCGTGAACTCTATGCACCCTTTGGCGTGGTGCCTTTTGCGGGGGGCAGTACAGGTGTTCAAATGGCGGGGTGGTTTAACCGCGAACTTAAAACGGCTGCAGATTTAAAAGGCTTGAAAATGCGCATTCCCGGCCTTGCCGGAGAGGTCTTTAATGCCTCAGGTGGAACCGCTGTGCGGATTGCCGGCGGAGAAGTGTATACCTCTATGCAAACAGGCGTGATCGATGCGGTTGAGTGGGTTGGCCCCTACAATGATCGTACCTTAGGGCTTAATCAAGTGGCGGACTATTACTACTATCCCGGCTGGCATGAGCCCGGTGCCATGCTTGAATTTATTGTTAATGAGCGTGCGATGGGCCAACTTCCCGAGGATTTGAAGGCTATTGTGACTTACGCAACGCGAGCCGCTAACCAAGATATGCTTGACGAATTTACGGCGCGCAATAACGAGTCTTTGCAAAGTCTACTGGCCGATGGGACGCAGCTTCGGAAGCTGCCCGATGATGTTCTCCAGGTGCTTTATGACAACTCTAAAATAGCGCTAGAGGCGTTGGCGAATAGCGATCCTATAGCGGGTAAAATTGCCGCTTCNTACGCATCATTTGCCGCTGACGTTCGTGCGTACCANGAAATTTCAGAGCGCGCTTATCTGAATGCCCGCGATAAAGTCCTGCCGCCAGTGCTCAACACATCGCCTTGANGCTNATTAATNCTGGATTTGTCGAGTTCGTTTATCAGGGTCGATAGCCACGTAAATGAACGTACCCTCGGTGACCTTGATTGGCTCACCGTCGTGTCTCGAATTGATCCATACCTCGACCATNATGCGCACTGAGCTTCGCCCGACTTCCAATATGTCGCTGTAGCAGGAAACAACCGCACCTACGTGAACAGGNGTNAAGAATGACATGCTTTCCACNGCAACTGTNGCCACACGACCGCCAGCCACTTCACATGCCGTGACGTAACCCGCTAGATCCATTTGAGATAAGAGCCAGCCGCCAAAAACATCACCGTGCGGATTGGTATCCCCAGGCATTGCCACTTGTTGGAGTGAGAGCTCACCTTGGGGAGTTGGATTAGCATCGATATCGTTCATGTGGCCTCTGAATCACTGAAGTAGGGTTGGGCAATTACGTTAAAACTGCGTCGGTGGATGTCAACAGCCGCGTCGGTGGTGGCAATAACAGTCGTTTTCACATCACGCTGGGTAACCAAGTGATAAGCATTGGCCATTGCCAGAGCGCTCCAAGTAGTAGTAGCTGGATAATAATAAAAGGTATGACGCCTTTATAGATGGCCGTTGTCTGAACTGATTCAGGTGCAACCCCGCGTAAATAGAAAAGTGCAAACCCAAAAGGCGGCGTTAGGAATGATGTCTGTAAGTTGATCGCAATCATGATGCCTAGCCAAATGGGGTCAAATCCCATTGCCAGCAGTATTGGGCCAACAATGGGTACCACGACAAACGTGATCTCAATAAAATCGAGAATGAAGCCTAGAAGGAAGATCACAACCATAACAATGAGAAGAGCCAGTTCGGGATGCCCTACCCGGTCCTGGAAAAAGGACTCGATAAAATGATCACCACCGAAACCTCTAAATACGAGCGAAAACACCGCTGCGCCAATTAAAATCATAAAAACCATACTGGTGATACGTAGGGTTGCCAGCCCGATTTCGCGTAATCGGCCTATGTTCATCTCGCCCCTAGAAACTGCGAGCAGCAGTGCCCCTATAGCGCCAACGCCTGCCGCTTCGGTTGGAGTCGCAGCGCCAACTAATATAGACCCAAGCACAAGGGCAATNAGGAGCAGCGGTGGAATAAGGCCATTTAACAAGGCCTTGATGTCTAGCTTNTCNGTNTGNGCGGGGGGTGCAAGCTTTGGAAACAGGGTTGCACTACCCATAATGAAGATGACGTATAAGCCAACGAGTAGGCCGCCGGGGATGAGAGCGCCCACAAACAAGTCGCCCACTGACACGGTCGCGGTATTAATGACCCCGAGCTTTAACTGCGCTTGTTGATAAGCGCTACTAATAATGTCGCCGAGCAGCACCAGAGCAATGGACGGCGGAATAATTTGGCCAAGGGTGCCCGTAGCTGCGATAGTTCCGCTGGCTAGTGCTGGGCTATAACCCGCTCGCAGCATTGTTGGCAGTGATAGTAGTCCCATAGTGACCACTGTGGCGCCCACAATACCTGTGCTCGCGGCCAATAGTGCGCCTACCAATACGACAGACACCCCGAGTCCGCCTGGCCGCCTCCCGAATAATTTGGCCATGTTGCTGAGTAAGTCTTCGGCAATGCGTGCTCGCTCGAGGATATTACCCATCAGTATGAACAGCGGCACAGCGATTAATGTTTCATTACCCATAGTGCCAAAAATTCGACCGGGTAAAGCGCTGAGATAGCTAGGGTCAAAGACGCCGGATAAAGTGCCCAGCGTCGCAGCAATGAGCGATGTGCCCGCGAGTGTAAAAGCTACAGGAAAACCTAGCATTAATAGGATACAAACGGCGGCGAACAATACGAGCGCCAACTGACCTTCAACCACGGTTGGGTTCCTGTTCAATGAGTATGTGCACTGACTTTAAAATTTCTGCCGCCGCCTGCAGTGCGAGAAGCATAGCCATGAGAGGGATGAGTGTTTTAAGTATGTAAACCGCGGGAATCCCCCCGGGCTCTGGAGAGACCTCTCGGATTGACCAAGATTCGCCCACATAGCCTAAGCTTGAGAATACAATCAGCGTACACAGCGGCAGCGTGAACATTATGTGGCCTAGGGCGTTGACCCACGCCTTGCTTCTTAAAGAAAAATTGCGATAGAAAACGTCGACGCGCACGTGCTCGTCTGCCAGCAGTGTGCACGAAGCCCCGAGCATGAATAGAGCACTGTGCAGGTAAACAACGCCTTCTTGTGCGCCAATCGCGCCAAGACCAAAGCCGTAGCGCAAGACCACTACAAACACTGTTAGCGCGGCCATTGCTAAAGGTAGCCACGACAGCCCCTGCGAGAGCTTCTGAATACTTTTATCAATGCTCTGTGCTATCGATAAATGGGCCGACAACCTCATTTCTCCTATTTTTTCTGTCATTATTCTGGTTACTTGAACAGTTTATGCTCAATCAACGCTACGCTTGGTACTGATAACGCGCCAAGCAGGTTATCATTTCCAACAAGTAGATAGCAGAGAGGTTGCACTGTGCTTACCGTTTTGTCACCCGCAAAAACCCTTGATTATGAAACTCCGCCCGCGACACGCAAAGCAACGCAACCGCAATTTCTCGATAGATCTGCCGCTTTGGTTGAAGACGCGAGGAGTCTTTCACCCAGTGATATACGTTCCTTGATGGGTGTAAGCGAGTCGATTGCTAGCCTGAATCATGAACGATTCATGAACTGGCAGCCAGAATTCTCTCTGGATAATGCCAAGCAAGCAGTACTCGCCTTTCGGGGCGATGTTTACACGGGGTTGGATGCGGACTCTTTAGATACTCGCGCTTTAAATTTTGCCCAAAAGCACGTGAGAATTCTGTCAGGCCTGTATGGCCTTTTGCGACCGCTCGACTTAATGCAGCCCTATCGCCTGGAGATGGGCCTTAAATTTGCCAATCGCGGAGGCAAGAATCTCTACGAATTTTGGGGCGACGAAATTACCGCGGCACTCAATGTTGACCTTAAGAAAAGCCAGACACCCGTGCTCGTTAACTTGGCATCAAACGAGTATTTCAAGGCGGTAAAATCTGGGAAAGTAGACGCCGAGATCATCACTCCGGTATTTAAAGATCTGAAAAATGGCAAATACAAAGTGATTAGCTTTTACGCTAAAAAAGCGAGAGGCTTGATGGCTAGGTACATTCTCGATAACGCCCTTAACAACCCCGAAGCCCTGAAAAATTTTACATACGAGGGTTACTACTTTTGCCCAGAGCAATCGACTGCAAGGGATTGGGTATTTTTAAGAGACGCCCAACCGTCAGCGTGAGCCGTCACTGCTTTTAAAGGGCAGCAGCTCGCGTGCTTGGCTTTGGTATTGTTTGACATGATCGCACTCCTGCCGACAAAAGCTCCCAATAGCGTCGCGAAAGCCAGGCTCTGCTACCCAATGATTTGAGTGCGTCAGCGTGGGCTCGAAGCCACGCTGAATCTTGTGTTCGCCTTGAGCGCCAGGATCAAAGCGCTTGATACCTTTCTCAATGCAGTACTCGATACCGCGGTAATAGCAGGCTTCGAAATGTAAGAAGTCGTACTCTTTTAGGCATCCCCAATAGCGCCCGTATAACGTGTCGCTACTGCGAAAGTACAGTGCAGCAGCCACAGGTTGATCACCGGTGTATGCAACTACCATCACCGTATGCTCAGCGAGCTGTGGGCAGACTTCCGTGAAAAATTGCCGTGTGAGATAGCCACTGTGACCGCTGCGTTTAGCGTAGGTTATTTGATAGCAGTGGTGAAAGAAGGACCAGAGTTCGGATGAAATGGCTTCACCTTCTAATGTCTCTAAGCGTAGACCCTGCTCTGCCACCTGCTGGCGTTCCTTGCGTAAATTCTTGCGTTTACGACTGCTAAACGCTTCAAGAAAATCGTCAAAACTCGTGTAGTCCCGATTAAACCAGTGAAACTGACACGTCTGGCGCCGTTCAAAACCTTCATTGCTGAGTGCCTGAGCAAGAGATTCGTCATCAAATAGCAGATGCCAGCCTGAAATCCCCTGCTCCTCGCACAGGCCCGTGACTGCGGTAGCGAGCTTGCTGAGGGGTTTATCTGAACTGCTGCTGAGATAGAGGCGAGGCCCGGTTGCGGGTGTGAAGGGGGCTGCAGTCACAAGCTTGGGGTAATAGTCTCTTCCCGAGCGCTGCCACGCATCAGCCCATGCCCAATCGAATACGTATTCACCGTAGGAGTGCCCCTTGAGGAAGGCCGGAGCTACTGCAATGACGGTATCTGACTCTTTGAGAATTAAGTGAAAAGGCCGCCAACCAGTTTCCTCGTTGGTGCATGCCGCAGCTTCTAAGCCCTGTAGGAAACGCCAGCGCAGAAAGGGATAATCCTTACCAAACCAGCCGTCCCAGTCAGCTTCATCAATGTCACTTATTGACGTATGGATATCGAGCTGTAGTTGTCCCAAGGTCGCCTCTATAATGGGGTCAATGTTTAGCGACTCATGCGCTAAACAATGTGAACTGTGCCACTAGCCCCGCGAGCACGATGACGCCAATCCATTTACTTTGATTAAAAGCGACAAAACATGCATCGGGAGCGCGATCTTTGATCAGCCATTGGTGCCAGATAAACATGGCAGCGACACCTGATATGGCGAGATAGTAGGGAGTATCGAGTGCAAAGGCTTGTCCGCATGCGACAAAGCAGCCAATTGACGCGACTTGCATAAGAGCGATGATGCGGCGATCTAACTCGCCAAACAAAATGGCAGTAGATTTAATGCCTACCTGTAGGTCATCTTCGCGATCGACCATGGCGTACTGCGTGTCATAGACCACAGTCCACAATAAGTTGGCAACAAATAGCCACCAAAGCCCTGCCGGTAATTCGCCTATACTGGCTGCAAAGGCCATGGGTATTGCCCAGGAAAACGCGGCGCCGAGTACGAACTGTGGCAGATATGTCACGCGCTTCATGAAGGGATAAGTGACGGCGAGAAGTGCGCCTACAAACGAGAGTTTTATTGTTAGTGCGTTGGTTAAAAGCACCAGCCCCAATGCAATCAGCAGTAAAACAAACAATAAGGCGAGCGCTTCGGCGACACTGATCGCACCTGTGACCAGGGGCCGGGCACGGGTTCGCTCGACAAAACCATCGAAATTGCGATCTGCTAGATCATTTGCCGTACAACCGGCGGCGCGCATAACAATGACGCCAAACCCAAAAATCAGCGTCAACTGCCAGCTAGGCCATCCGTCATTAGCAATAAGAAGCGCCCAAGCGGTGGGTGCTGCCAGTAGAAATGTGCCGATGGGTTTATCGAACCGCATAATCTCCCAAAGGCCAAGCAGCTTAGAGGGTGATGTTTGTTCGCTGGCGGTGTGTGGTAACACCATATCAAGGAGATCTCTTCTAGTTGGGAGTACAGTGTAGCGTGACTAGCGGCGGCTTCCGAGGGTTATGAACGATTAGTCTCACACTCGAGCAAAGGCGCGTCTCTCACCAGTCCATCGATCCATTAATCGCTGCGCATTCTTTGGGTAGAGCCGCTCAATACGCTCCGCTAAGTGTGAGACCTCTTCGAGAAGATCTTCATGTTCAGGTAGTTGTGCTACTCGGAACGTCATGAGCCCTGTTTGGCGCGTTCCCAACAGCTCCCCGGGGCCCCGAAGCCGCAGGTCCTCCTCTGCGATAAAAAAGCCATCGTTGCTCTCGCGCATCACGTTTAAACGCAGCTTGCCGTTTTGGCTGAGTGGTGTCTGATACAACAGGACACAGAAACTGGCTGTTGCACCTCTACCCACTCGACCGCGCAACTGATGAAGCTGTGCTAATCCTAAGCGCTCAGGGTTTTCGATGATCATGAGGCTGGCGTTGGGAACATCTACGCCTACCTCAATAACGGTTGTGGCCACTAGCAAGGCGATATCGCCCGCTTTAAAAGCTCCCATAACGGCTTCCTTCTCAGCGCTGCTCAATCGGCCATGAATGAGGCCAATCGAAACATCGGGGAGCTGCTCTTTGAGCATTTCTGCCGTGGTTTCTGCGGGGCGTGCATCTAACGCCTCCGATTCTTCAATAATGGTACATACCCAATAGGCTTGGCGGCCTTCGCGACATGCATTACCCACTCGGTCAATCACATCAGAGCGCCGTTGATTGTCGACTAACGAGGTAGTGACGGGTGTTCGTCCCGGCGGTAACTCATCGATGATTGAGCAGTCTAAGTCTGCATAAGCCAGCATCGATAATGTTCTGGGTATCGGCGTCGCGGTTAACACGAGCTGATGCGGCATACCCTGATCTTCGCCCTTCTGTGTCAATGCTAGGCGTTGATGGACACCAAATCGGTGTTGCTCATCGATGATCACAAGGGCTAATCGATGAAAAATAACGGCATCTTGAAACAGCGCATGGGTGCCTACGACGAGACGTGCTTGCCCCGTAGCGATATTGTCCAAGGTTGCGCTGCGTTGTTTTCCTTTGACTTTACCGCTTAGCCACGTGAGCTCAATGCCCAGTGGCACGAACCAGTCACTAAAATTCCGCAGGTGCTGCTCCGCAAGCAATTCGGTTGGTGCCATCAGTGCTACTTGGTAGCCCGCGTCGATTGCCGCAAGCGCTGCGAGTGCTGCCACTAGCGTTTTTCCCGAGCCGACATCTCCCTGTACGAGGCGCAGCATAGGTACTGGCTGGTTTAAATCGCTAGCGATTTCTTCTAAAACCCTTGTTTGCGCACCTGTTGGTTCAAACGGCAGCCGACTCAGCAAGCGTCTTTGAAACTCACCGTTGCTATTAATGACCGGTGCTTTAAACGCGCGCTCTTTAGCCCTGAGGTCACGCATGGACAACTGATGTGCCAGTAATTCTTCTTTAGCTAGCCGCAGTTGCGCGGGGTGGCGCCAAGCACGAATCGCTTCAAGCGTCGCACCAGGGGGTGGGCGGTGCAAATAATTGATGGCTTCAGCCAGTGAAAACTGTTCGTCTGCCGCGTCTTCCAATAAGTCTTCAGGTGGGCTTCGAGTGAGCCGGGAGAGCGCTTGATCGGTAAGGCGTCGCCATACGGCTTGCCCGATGCCTTCAACGGTGGGGTATATCGGTGTGAGCGCTTGATCGAGTAATGGATTGTCCTCGCCAATCCGATATTCAGGATGAACAATCTCGGCACCGGCGTTGCCTCGCCTGC
>JGI26088J50261_1001661_pt1 | contig 11801 bp, 11 predicted proteins | sample SaaInl1SG_22_DNA_FD_50261 | JGI IMG/M metagenome (IMG submission 50261)
GTGGAATATCGGGTCGAGAGTTTCCTGCGCTACTCCAAGAATGTTCGCGACGATAAGGACGCGACGTTCTCCATCTTTAACCAGGCAGCACTGCAGGACACCATCAAGACGGTGACCGGGACGCTGGGAATTTTGATCACCGGTATCGCCGGAATCTCTTTGGTTGTCGGTGGAATTGGAATTATGAACATCATGCTGGTCTCGGTGCGAGAGAGAACCCGAGAAATTGGTGTCCGACGCGCTATCGGTGCGCGTCAGTCCCAAATTTTGACCCAGTTTTTGATGGAGGCGGTGGTGTTGTCCACGTTGGGAGGTCTCATTGGCCTCACCATTGGTCAACTGGCCTCGTATGGGTTCTCCGTGTTGGGCGGTTGGGAGTTCTTTATTGACCCGACAACCGTTTTCGTGGCGCTGGGCTTTAGCGCGCTCGTGGGTGTTGTATTCGGTGTGTGGCCTGCGCGGACGGCGGCCAAATTGCAACCTGTGGATGCCCTGCGATTCGAGTAGGAAGTCTGAGTCGCTCGTGCCACGGGCATGAGCGCTTGCTACTGTCAGGACCATGTTAGAAAGTGCGTTCAGTCAGATTGCACTGATTCTCGTTGTCGCGGCCGTAGTGGGTTTTCTCGCAAACNTGCTNAGGCANCCGCTNATCGTCGCCTACATGTTTGTAGGAATTCTGCTGGGACCGGCATTCCTGGGCCTGGTATCTGCGGGCGAGGAGATTGAACTTCTGGCAAAGTTTGGCATTGCCATTTTGCTGTTCCTGGTTGGGCTGAAACTAGACGTGGGCTTGATTCGTCTCACGGGGTTCGTGGCTCTTGCGACTGGAATCGCCCAGGTTGCGGTGACCTTGGGAATCGGATTCCTCATCGTTCTTGCGTGGGGTTTTGATTGGATCCCAGCGCTGTATGTGGCTCTCGCTCTCGCGTTTTCCTCGACCATCATCATTATCAAGGTCCTCTCCGACAAGCGAGAGCTCGACCAGCTTCATGGCCAAATCGCTGTGGGGGTGCTCATCGTGCAAGACATCCTGGTGATTGTGGCGATGGTCGTCATTGCCTCGGTAGGTTCACCCGATGGGTCCGGGGCGTCAAATTCTTTGGTGGCGACACTGCTGGGCAGTGTCGGGTTCTTGGGTGTGGTCGCGCTACTGGCTCGCTTTGTGATCCCCCGGTTGCTTTCCGTCATAGCCCGAAGCCAAGAGCTCACCCTCCTCTTTGGGGTGGGATGGGCGATGTCCCTTGCAGCGACGAGCCAGTTCCTTGGCCTGAGTATGGAAATTGGCGCTTTTGTGGCGGGTGTGGCGCTGGCCTCTACGCCCTATCGCGAGAGTCTCAGCGCTCGAATGGTGAGTTTGCGGGACATCATGATTTTGTTTTTCTTCATTGAGCTGGGCACATCGTTGAGCTTCGAGGACGCTGGTTCCCAAATCGGACTGGCTGTGGTGCTCTCAGCGTTCGTGTTGGTCGTGAAGCCGCTTGTTGTGATGGTCATCATGGGAGCACTGGGGTATCGGTCCCAAGTGTCGTTCAAATCTGGCTTTGCCCTCGCGCAAATCAGCGAGTTTTCGCTGATCCTGATTGCTCTGGGGTACTCATTGGGCCAAGTGGGCAGTGAGGTCATGAGCCTTGTGACCTTGGTGGCGATCATCACCATCACGCTCTCGACCTATTTCATCCTCTACTCCGACCGCATCTATCAGTGGATGTCACCGGTTTTGCGACGTTTTGACAAGTCCGCCTCTCAGGATCTTATGAGGGAGGAATCCCAGGCTCACCCCATTGATGCCATTGTCATCGGTGCGGGACGCCTGGGGTCGTCGGTTGTGGCGGGGCTGAGAGAAAGAGGCGGTCGGTTACTCGTTGTTGACCAGGATCCCCGTGCCCTGCGGGCAATGGAAGGCGACTCGGTGGAGACACTCTTTGGTGATATTAGCGATCCCGACTTTTCTGGTTCCCTGCCCCTAAACATCGCGGATGCTGTCATTTGCACAGTCCACGACCGAAGCACCAACCTTGTTCTGTTGGAAACGCTCAGTCGATTTAATTTCGAGGGAAAAATTTGCCTCACCGCGATGGATGAGCCCACCGCGAAAATGCTCTCGGAAAATCGAAACGTGACGGTCATCCGACCACTCACGATGGCGGCCACCCGCATTGTCGATGGTCTTCCCAAAATGCGTCAACGCGGAGAACCGCGATCACGATAGGGCACCGCGCGGTCTATTTTCTGTCTCGAGCTCGGCTGGAATGAGTAGGTTGTCGACCTGGCCGCCCGAGTGCGTGAGTGAACACGTGATGCTCGAGATCCGGGGACGAGCAGCACCGTGCTGCCTCCTCCACCAATACCGCGCCGCTCGTTAGAAGGTGGGGACCGGAACGAGGCGACCCAGTGTCGCGAGTGCACCGAGGAGCACGTAGGTCGCAATAATCGTCCATGCGAGCTCGAGGTCAATGTAGGGCAATGCAATCGACACTGCAACGCCAAGAAGAATCGCCAACAGCAAGAGAATCTCGACGGCTCGAGATTGTGGAGATTGGCGCACGTAGTGGGTCCCGTGCAGCGACTTAGCGACTCTTTTTGGCGAGGACCAGCTCCTAGCAGGGTACGAATGACGACCGTGCATCTCATGCCGGGTATGGGGCGGGTAGGCGTGCGAGGTAATCGGAACGTCGTCGTACACTTTCCCGCCGGTGTTGTAGGTGTCAACGCGCAGGTGGCGCATGCGCCCCCAGGCTTCGTCCGTGGCAAAGAGAGACCCGAGGAACGACACGACATAGACGATGTCGAGAAACACGTAGAGGATGAACTCGGGAATCACCGCCAGGCTTACGGCCATTGCTCGCCATCCGCCTTTTCTGACCGAGAACGTTTGCTCCGCGACGTACAGCACAGCAACTGCGACCCACAGGGGTTCAAAAAAGTTCAGATCGCTATTCGTCGTGAGTGCCACGATCAGGGTGTGTACATAAAACGGCAAGAAAAAGACGCCGATGTAGGTCATGATTTGCCGCAAAACGTAGGGGGCCGTGTTGCGATTGATGCCGTGTGCGACGAGGTTTTCTAGCGCCCCGCGCTGCCATCGCCGGCGTTGTTTGTAGAGGCTTGCCCAGGTTGGCATCATCGCCGTCTTGACAGTGCAGGCCTTGGGTGACACCACTCGGTATCCCAGTTCTTTGACCGAGAGCGTCAGTTCGTTGTCCTCGGTGAGCGCAGAGATGTCATAGACCCCACCCGCGTTGGCGAGATCGGGGATTTCCCCGCCGCGGCGTGCCTGCTGAATTCTCCGCAGCACGCTTGCTCGAAACAGTGTGCCGGTTCCGGTGAGGACGAGTGCCCTGCCCCGTCGCCGGGACAGGCGTCTCTGGTACCGGACATACTCGTTCGTTTGAAGCTGTCGGACAAGATTCCAGTCGTCCTCATCGTCAGCCAAGAAGATTCCGCCCACACCGGCAATCGCTTTCTTGGATGGTGCGAAAAGCATTTCTGTCGTGGCTTCAATGAATTGCTCGGTGAGGGTCGTGTCGGCATCCATGACGAGAACGACATCATCATCATCCAGAATGTCCAAAAATGTGGAATAGAGCTGGTTCAGAGCTCCGGCTTTTCCATCGACGTTGCCGTGTGTTTCCCAGACTGATACACCCTCGCTGCGCGCGAGCTCGACCGTTCCATCCGTGCAGTTATCCGCTAAGACCACGATGTCATCCGGGATTCTGGTCTGATCACGCAGCGACTGAATCGTTCTCGCGAGGGACTGCTCTTCGTTGTAGCTCGGGATGATGACAATAACGAACGGATAGGGCTCACCAGAGCGCAACAAGCGAGAGTGATCTTCTGATTGCTCGGCAATGGAGGCCATATCTGCGCTGTTGGCAAAGAAATCTTTGACTCGGCCCCGGGAAAGTGAGGATGGGGAGCGCGCCTCTTCGGTTAGCCCCGGAGCTTCGTGCGCGTCCACTGGTGTGCTTCTACAGCAGTCGTGACACGGGAGAGGTTGCATCACGCTGGACGACAGCGGTGGCAACTTGAACGAGGGTCATCTGGGTTTGGCGAGAAACATCCCGCAGTCGAATAAATGCCTGCTCGATATCGATGGAGAACCGTTGGGCAATCATTCCCTGGGCTTGTTCCACAGTGTTTTTTGATTCAACTGCGACGTGGATGCGGCGGATAACAATCTGGAGGTCCACCTCCGGGTCAACCTGCAGCAGCGACAGCGTCGCAGAATCGGCAAGGGCTTGGGCGATGGTGAGTTGGCCCTGCGTGAGGGTGGTTTCAGCGAAAAGGTTCAGTGCCCCCACGGTGAGGTTGCGCGAGCGAAGGGGAAGTGCGTACACGGCGGTGAAATTTTGAGCCCGCGCGAGTTGCGCAAACTCTGGCCAGGGCCCCTGTGCACTGAGTTCTTCGTCGGTCACGGCCTGCCCCGTGGTGGAGCACTCGAGGCAGGGACCTTCATGGTTTTGGACCTGGAAAAGATCCAGTAGGTGTGCCGAGGCGCTTGACGCTCCAATCACCTGGAGCGTTCCCATTGCGTCTCGCAGAATCCCTGCTCCCGATACGGGGAGCAACTCGACGCAGCGCTCAGCCAGGTCGGAGAAAATATCGATTGTCTCGGCTCCGTGGGTGACGGAGTGCGTAATCTCGATCAGAGTCGAGGCGAGCCTCACGGCCTCTGGGGCGTCCAAAGTGGGGATTGTCATAGGAGGGTCCTCTTCCCAGCTAGCGCTGAAGCATCAACTTTCTATCTTTGATCTTTCGGGCAATTTCAGTTACAGGGACATCATCGGCAAAGGCTCGCGCACGAATGAGTACGAGGCTTTCCACGATCGAGCAGTTCAGCGCTTCCGCCACCATACCGGCGGCGATTTGCAGATGGCTAGTGGCAAAGCGCTCAGATAGCTCCTCCCGGGCGATGTCCTCTGCGATTCCAGCTCGATAATCGATTGCTTCGGACAGCGCAAACGATGCAGCGATGAGGCCGTCAGCATATTCCTGGGTGTCCAGTGGTCCTGATTGCTCCCGGTACACATTGAGCGACCCGAGACTCGCGCCGCCCACTCGCAGCGGGAATGTCGCAATACTCCGAATCCCCTTACCCTGGACGATTGGCCCGAACGCCGGGGACGCGCTCATGAACGGGGTGGAAAAAGTGTCCTCAACGACGACGGGAATCCGCGAGGTCTGAACCTCAAAGACTGGACCGTCGCCGAGTGCGAATTGAGTTTCATCAAGCAGGAGTGCGACGGGACCGGTTTCTGCGAGAGCCAGATAGGCGTTGTCGACAAAGAGGGATATCGAGGCCTGCGAGCCAGAGAGCAGTGAGACGGCAACGTGACAGATTTTTTCGGCTCCGTCTTTACCCTCACTATCGCGAATCCGCTGTGCGACTTCGTGCCATCTCGGCTCACTCATACGAGTGAGGCCGTCCTATAGAGGTTGTCACGTGTGGAACCCTTTCGCTTCGCTCAGTCTAGGGGTGCGTGTTCAGAGGATGCTGCCGGGTGGTATCGGTGAGAAGAATCTTGTATTGGACGCGGTCCGTGATCGCTACCTGGTCGTAGAGGGCGCGAGCGGTTGCGTTATTCGGTGCTGTTGTCCAATACAGACGCGGCGACCCGGCGTCTCGAGCGATTCGCTCGACCTCCGCGATGAGCGCTCGGCCGACGCCACGGCCTCGCTCACCTGGATCAACAAAGAGGTCTTCGAGGTAGCAGAAATCCTCGGCGCTCCAGGTTGAGGGTCGAAAGAGATAGTGGGCAAGCCCGACAATCCGACCGTCAACGTCGGCAACCACACCGTGTATCGGAAAGTCTGACATCAGCCGTTTCCAGGTGAGGGCGTACTGATCCTCAGAGAGCTGGGACTCATAGAAAGCGATGTACTCCCGAAAAACACGATGCCACGGATCACCACCATGGCTGGGCCGTGGAGATGTTCATCGCCACGGCAAGCTCAGAGTTGGCGATATCTGCTCTCACCCAGGCCGAGGTGATGGTTCACCCACACCGCGCAGACATCCTGGAGGAATTTGAGCGCAACATTGCGGGCCTACAGTGGGACGTGCAGGGAATTGACGCCCGTGATGCTCGGGAACTTGCCATTTTGCGCGCGGAAACATCGTTGAGAATGCCCGATCTGGTGGTGCTTCAGCTGGCTCTGAAGCTCGGAGCCGGACTTGCCACAACCGATGCCACCCTTGCTCGTGAGGCAACCCACAAGGGCCTCGAAGTTTGTGCTCCCGCGGTCACACCGCTGGTTTCCACGAACCGCTGAGCGTCTGACTAGACGTCAAGCGTCAATGACGGAGTGCGTGAACGAGAAACGCAGGGGTAGACAATTCCCAACTCGTCTTTGTCAGCATCACTCATGACGGAGTCAAGGTGCTCTGGTTCTCCCCGCAGGACGGAGACTTCGCAGGTTCCACACACTCCGCGCCGACAGGACGCCTGCACAGTGACACCGGCGCGCTCAAGGGATTCGAGCATCGTTTCGGTCTCGGGAACCTCCACAGTTGTCCCCGAGCGGTTGAGCGTCAACTCGAAAGACCCCACGCTCGAGTTGGACACGCGCGTGATGGGTTCAAAGCGCTCAAGGTGGAGCCGGCGAGGCGCGACCTGGAGTTCAAGCTCGCGCAACATTTCTTCTGAACCGCAGCCGTATACATCGGCGCTGGGGTCGATGAGCTCCCGCAGGTTTGCCCTGGTGCCCTTCTCGCCCGTCGCCCACACGGTGACGTGATCGCCAAACAGCCGTTCTAGCTCGTCGGCAAAAAGCATGTCTTCCCGATTTCTTCCCAGATAGAGCAGNGACCACTCTCTGCTCGCGGGGATGGAGTCCACCATGGANCGAATCGGGGTGATCCCAATACCCGAGGCAACGAATTGGTAGCGGCGAGCGGGTTTGAGAGGGAAGTGATTGCGCGGCATTTCGCACCGGATGACATCACCGACTGACAGGTGGTCGTGAATCCACGCGCTGCCACCACCCTCGCCACCGGTGTTGAGCACACCGATCACGAGAGTGTTCTGCTCGGCGGGGTCGCCAGCGAGGGAGTACTGTCGCTCCAGCCCGTTGCCAAGGTGCAGGGTNATATGNGCNCCAGCTTCCCATTCGAGATCGAGCGACTGGTCAGTAGGCGTCAGCGTAAATTGGGCGATCTTCTCGCCGACCGGGGTGCGCTCGACAACTCGCGCCTCAAACCCTGTCTGCACCTGTGCAGGTGCGGAAGCAGCTGCGAGAGCCGTATCGGCGCGACGCTTCGGCTTTTCTCGCCCGGCAATGATCAACCGGACAATCCCTGCCAGCGTGACTGTCGTGATGAGAATGAGGGACACCACCGTGTACCAGGGGNTTCCCACATCGGTTCCCACCAGGCCCGAGTGGAGAGCAATCGCCACGATGGCCAGGTAACTGGTGATGTGAATGCTCTTCCACAACGCTTCGGGTAACCATCGCGCTCCGAGCGCGGTGAGCTGGATAGCAACGATCAGCCAAAAGGCGATGATGCCAAGCGCCACCGGTAAAGGCTCAAAATTCGTGGCAAAGGGAATGAGAACATCCGCCCAGCCGAAGTTGATGTAGTCATCCAGCAGCAGGGTGCCGATGTGGGTCACGATCATGACCATGGCCAGGCCGGAGATATAGCGGTGAGTTACTTTCAACCACTCGGGGTTGTCTGCTCCACGAAGTACCCGAGTGGTGAGTAGGATTCCCCACACCATCGTGAGTGTCAGGAGAACCCAGGCAATCATGGCGCTGGCGCGCGTGAGGTACCACCAAATTTGGGGGTTCGTGAAATCANGCAGCATATTCTGGCCAGTCTTTCGTCGTAATCCATTCGCCTGAGGTGAGAAAACACCCAGCGTGGAAACCGTGGCGGGCGGCGCTCGCAAAAANCTGCCGGGAATCGTGGACAAAAGCTACCTTCGTCCACATTTCGGCATCAGCAGCACTGTGTGCGATGACCGTTGCTTGTGATGTATCAGATTGCGTGCTCTCGAGGGTGAAGGGGTTAATGATGTGGTGGGTTTCGGTGTCCCCGACCACGAAACGTCGCTTGAGGACGGTTGAGGTCGCAATCCCACCTCCTGAGAGCTCAACGGTGGACACCCTGTGGGAGCTATCGAGAGGGCTCTCGATAGCGAGCCTCCAGCTGTTTCCCCGAGGTGAGGCCCCCTGAAGGGAGACATCGCCCCCCACGTCAACGAGTGCGCCGAGCGCGCCTAAGGACATGGCGTGCGCTGCACAGAGGTCCGCGGCGAGGCCTTTGCCCACGCCGCCGGAGTCGAGTGTGGTCCCGAGGGGGAGTCGAAGGGTTGAGTCTGAGATATCGATAGCTGCGATGTCTCCTCGCCGCTTGGCTGAGGGAGGAAGTTCCGTCACCAGGCGTGGGTTGGACAGAGAGGTTCCATATCCCTGGGCGATGAGGGCCCCGAGAAGGGTTGGGTCAAATGCGCCTCCGGTGAGCCGATGTCCTCGTTTCATCTCTTGGACAAGCCGAATGGTCTCTGCGCTCACGCTGTGGTTGATGCCTGGGTTCGAGTTTGCGTGCGAAAGCTCGGAATCGGCGCGAAATCTGCTCCACAGTGACTCCAGGTGACGGAGGTAGTCGATCACTTTCTCGGGCACGTCGGGACTACCCCCCACGGTCGTGACATTTGCTGTGGTCCCCATGAGTTTCGCTGAGGCGTGAGCAATGGTCGCCGAGGTCGATTCCGAGAATGTGGCCGCATGAATGCTGCCGAGCACGGGATCGGTCCGGGAGGAGTCGGATGTCATCAGGATCCGGCCGTAGTTCCATCTACCGGCGCCGGCGCAGGTGCAGGTGCGGGCTCTGGAGCCGGCGCTGGTGCAGGAGCGGGCGCAGGTGCAGGTGCAGGCGTGGGGGCAGACGCGGGCTGCGATGTCTGCTGTCGTGTGGCCGGAGCGAGCGCTGGTTCANCTGCAGCAGGCGCAAGAGACCCGGTCAGGTGATCGGGAGCAATGGGGTTGAGCCCCTGCAATGAGGCAATCGTTTCCGCGCGGAGAAGCGCCTCAGCAAAGGCATCTGCTTCAGCTTTCATCTGCGCGTCAACAGCTGCCTGATCGGTGAGGAAACCGGTAATCCCGAACAGCGCCGTGGAGCTGACCATCGTCAGCGCCTGCATTGTCAGAAAACCCGTAGGACGCTTAATCATCGTCGTCGTCGTGATCGTCGTCGTGATCGTCGTCGTGATCGTCGTCGTGATCGTCGTCGTGATCGTCGTCGTCGTGATCGTCATCGTGGTCGTCGTAGTCATCGTCACTGGAATACGACGACCCGGAGGATGTTGCATCAACAGGGGCTGGTGCCGGTGCCGCGGGTGTTGCCACCGGAGTCGGTGCAGGAGCGGGAGCGGGCGTTGCTGGAGTTGCGGGGGTGGGAGCAGGGCTCTCCTCGGCAATGGTGGGTGTCGCCGGTTCGCTCACCACAGGCTCGGTGGCGCTGGGGTCACCGAGTGTCGTGGGCAGGAGAACTTCACTGGCGTTGAGCAGTGTGGAGTCTTCTTGGGTAAGCAGGGATTGAGTGTTCGTGACCACTGCCACGGAGCCGGTCCCGAGGATTCCAATAATCCCCAGTCCAATGATTGCGTTGTTTGCCATGCTTCGAGACTACGAAGCGCTCACCCAGGAAAGGGCCGGCAAATATCCAAGAAATAGTAAAGATTCGCGAAAAAACNGCCCTAGATTGACTATTCCACCGCCGAGGTGAGGTTGGTCGGACACAATAGGGGAATGCGCATACTGCTGATCGAAGATGATGCCGCCATCGCTGATGCGATTGTCGACTCACTCGAAGCGGTCTCCTGGGAGGTACTCANCGAGAGAACCGGGGCTGCAGGGCTNGCGCGACTGGATGATGGCCCCTGGGACGTTCTCCTCCTGGACTTGGGTCTGCCCGATATGGANGGCAGCGAAGTAGCCAGAATCGCTCGAGAGAGCAGTCACCTTCCNATCNTTGTGATTAGTGCCCGCGGCGACGAAACCGACCGNGTGTTNGCCCTNGAACTCGGCGCAGACGATTACCTCGTCAAGCCATTTGGCATGAGAGAGCTCCTTGCCCGGATTCGTGCGGTCCANCGCCGCTCAGGAGTGAGTGTGGAGAAGCCTCACGACTCAGTCCTCACCCTCGGAGAGTTGACNATCGACCCGCGGGAGAGGCGGGTGNATGTGGGAGGTACCGAGCTGGGCTTGACTCCCAAAGAGTTTGACGTTCTGCAGTACCTCGCCCAGGAACCCGGAACTGCTTTTCGGCGTGAAGCCATTCTGCAAGACGTNTGGGACATGAANTGGTACGGCAGCACCAAAACNTTGGATGCCCATGTCGCGGCACTGCGCAAGAAGTTGGGNAATCCCGCATGGATTGAATCGGTGCGGGGAGTCGGNTTCCGACTCCAGGAGCCGCGATGAGGCGACTGCTCCTGGGGAGTTTCCTGGGGATTGTGTTGGTGGCGCTTGCGGTTTCCACGGTGCCCTTTGCGATCTTGCTCCAAAATCTCGAACGCGAACGCCTCCTGACCACCCTCGAACGCGACGCATTTGTGCTGGCGGGACGAGCAGAGGAGGCTCTGGAGTCGCTCTCGGCAACCGATCTTGCGCCGGTTCGCCGCTTGGCCAGTGAGTATCGGGAGGCGGGTGGAGCTCGCGTGGTGATCGTGGACTCCCAGGGAACCGTCGTGGTGACAAATGATCCCGAGGAGAACCGCGTCGGGATTTCGTATTCGACCCGACCAGAATTTGAGGAGTCGTTGGCGGGAATTGTCAGCACCGGGGAGCGGTTCTCTGACACGCTCAATATGACCTTGGTGTTTGTGTCAGTCCCCGTCTTTAGTGGCGCAGACATCGTCGGAGCAGTCCGCCTCACCTTTGATAAGGCTGTGATTGACAACGAAGTGCAGCGGCAACTGGCGGGAATCGGCGTCGTGGCACTCACCACGCTGGGTTTGGGTGTGCTCATCGCTGTCGTGCTCTCCCGCACCCTCGGTCGTGGCCTCCGCGAGCTGGAGCGGGCCGCCACGGAAATCTCCGCCGGAGACCTCTCTGCCCGTGCAGATGCCACTCGGGGACCCTCAGACATTCGTTCGGTGGCGAAAGCCTTCAATGTGATGGCCGAGCGCGTGGGCGCACTCGTGACGCAACAGAAAAGCTTTGCTTCCGATGCCTCACATCAATTGCGAACGCCGATTACCGCTCTCATGTTGCGACTGGAGGGTTTGCGTGAGTCTGTTGCGGACTCTCCAAAGTCCGCAGAGCGGCTTGACGCTATTGAGGCAGAAGTCTCACGACTTAACCGCCTCATTGATGGCCTTCTCGCGTTGGGGAGGGCGGCATCTGGGACGCTCGCCATCGAAAAAGTGGACGCGAGTGAGATCTGTCGGGAGCGAGTGGAAAGTTGGGCAAACTTAGCCGAGGAAGCCCAGGTTGGTCTCACCGCAGACATTGAGCCGGGTCTCACCATCAGTGTCGTCCCTACNGCCTTGGAACAAATNCTTGATGTGTATATCGATAACGCGCTCTCGGTGAGTTCGACGGGNTCAGCCATTTCCGTGGCNCTGGAGAGTGANGCAGGGTATGTGGTCCTGCGGGTGCGTGACCATGGCCCGGGATTGACCGCCCTCGCAGCCACGCGTGCATTTGATCGGTTCTGGCGAGGGTCGAGCAGCTATGACGGAACAGGTTTGGGGCTTGCCATTGTGAAGCAGCTTGCTGACGCAAGCGGTGCTGCCGTCGCGCTCGAATCCCTCCCGGAGGGCGGCGCCGAAGCCACAGCACGTTTCCCT
>JGI26088J50261_1001663_pt1 | contig 11791 bp, 9 predicted proteins | sample SaaInl1SG_22_DNA_FD_50261 | JGI IMG/M metagenome (IMG submission 50261)
CTGCAGTGCCTTATGACTTAACAGAAGATAAAGATTTAAAATTTGATCCAGAAAAAATTCTATCTTTAATTACAGATAAAACTAGATTGTTAATATTAATTAACCCGAATAATCCAACGGGAAGTTTTGTTGAAAAATCTGCAATAGATGTTTTAGCAGAAGGGTTAAAAAAACATCCTCATGTAGCAATCCTTAGCGATGAAATTTATAGTAGACAAATTTATGATGGAAAGGAAATGCCAACATTTTTTAATTACCCCGATCTGCAAGATAGATTAATCGTTTTAGATGGTTGGAGCAAAGCTTACGCCATGACGGGTTGGAGAATGGGATGGAGTGTGTGGCCAGAAGAATTAATACCACATGTAAACAGACTAATTATTAATAGTGTTTCATGTGTTAATGCTCCCTCACAATTTGCAGGAATTGCAGCTTTAGATGGACCAGATGATGCAATCCATGAAATGATGGTAAAATTTGATCAAAGAAGGAAATTGATTCACGAAGGTTTAAATAGTTTACCAGGTGTGGAATGCAGTTTACCAGGAGGAGCCTTTTATGCATTTCCTAAAGTTATTGGAACAGGAATGAATGGTTCAGAATTTGCAAAAAAATGTATGCATGAAGCAGGAGTAGCAATAGTTCCAGGAACAGCTTTTGGTAAAACTTGCCAAGATTACGTAAGATTTAGCTATGCAGCTTCACAAGACAACATATCTAACGCATTGGAAAATATCAAAAAAATGCTAGGCTAAGACTAATGAGTGAATTAGTTCTGCCAAAGATTGACAAAGCAACGATTAATAAAAAAGAATATATTTTTAAAAATCTTGCAAAAATTATCAATCCAGAAAATGTTTTAAGTCATGCAGATGATGTTAAACCATATGAAACTGATGCATTAGCAGCTTACACACAGACACCATTGGCTGTTGTGATGCCAGAAAACACTGAAGAAGTAAGTAATATTTTAAAATTTTGTCATAAAGAAAATATTAAAGTTGTACCAAGAGGGGCCGGCACTGGTCTTTCAGGAGGAGCCCTACCTTTAAATGATGCAATTTTATTAAGTCTTGGAAAATTTAATAAAATTATAGAAATTGATTTTGAAAATAAATGTGTAGTAACCCAACCTGGTGTAACAAATTTAGGAATAACACATGCNGTACANCATAAAAATTTTTACTATGCNCCAGATCCATCAAGTCANCTTGCATGCTCAATAGGNGGCAATGTTGCTGAAAATTCTGGAGGNGTNCATTCTNTAAAATATGGAACNACAACTAATAATATTTTAGGTGTTGAAATGGTAATGATGGATGGAACAGTTTGTAGAGTTGGTGGAAAAACTCTTGATCAAGAAGGGTATGATCTAATGGGATTAATTTGTGGTTCAGAAGGATTATTAGGAGTGATTACTGAAGTGACAGTAAAAATTTTAAAAAANCCTCAAGTNGTTAAAGCAGCNCTAATAGGCTTTCCAACAATTGAAGAAGGTGGAAATGCAGCATCNGAAATAATTTCAAGTGGAATTGTTCCAGCAGGTATGGAAATAATGGATAAAGCTTTGATAGANGCAACAGATAATTTTAGTAAAGCAGGATATCCAAGAGATGCNGAACTTTTATTNATTGTAGAATTAGATGGAACCGAATCTGAGGTAGATGAATTATTAAAACANGTNAGANGTATTTGTGAAAAAAATAATTGCTCAAGTTTAAAATTNAGTAAAAATGAAAAAGAAAGACTATCATTTTGGGCAGGNAGNAAAGCAGCATTTCCAGCATGTGGAGCTATGGCACCAGATTATTATTGTATGGACGGATCCATACCAAGAGGAAAACTTGCGGAAGCTTTACTTGAAATAAAAAGACTTTCTGAAAAATACAAATTACCTGTAGCAAATTGTTTTCATGCAGGAGATGGAAATTTACATCCATTAATAATGTTTGATGGAAGTGATAAAGAACAACTGCGAAAAACAGAGGAATTTGGAGCNGAGATACTAAAGACGTGCGTTAGATTAGGGGGAGTGATCACTGGAGANCATGGGGTAGGAGTAGAAAAAAGAGAACTAATGTGTGAGATGTTTAATAATACAGATATTCAACAACAATTAGATATTAAAAAATCGCTTGATGAAAAAAATTTACTAAACCCAGGAAAAGTTTATCCAATATTAAGAAAATGTGCAGAGGAAGGAAGGGTACATGTCCACAGAAATGAAGAAAAATTCCCAGATCTTCCAAGATTCTAATAATACTTATTATCCAGAAGATGAGCTGCAAGTTTCAAATCTAGTTCAGGAACTTTACAAAAAAAACCAACCAACAGAAATAATTGGCACAGGTTCAAAAAATTTTATTGGTAACAACATTCAATCTGCAAAAAAACTATCTATGTCTAAGTTGTCAGGTGTAATTGAGTATTTGCCTGAAGAACTATATATTAAGGTTAAAGCTAACACGCCATTAGAGTTAGTTGAAAAGGAGTTAGAAAAAAACAATCAAGAACTNGCTTTTGAGCCTATTGATTTTGGATTTATTGAAAATGGAAAATCAAATAAGGGCACCATNGCAGGCCATTTAGCTTGTAACTTTGCTGGCTCTCGAAGATTTAAAGTAGGAAGTTTAAGAGATCACATATTAGGTTTTAGAGGTGTGAATGGTAAAGGAGATATAATTAAATCAGGTGGGACAGTTGTAAAAAATGTTACAGGTTATGACCTATCAAAACTAGTAACAGGATCTTTTGGAACTTTAGTTGCTTTAACTGAAATAACATTGAAGGTTCTACCTAAAAAAAAATTATCTAATACAATTACTATACATACTGATGATAAAAAATTAGTTAAAAATTTATTTGATAAGATATCTAGTTCAAGTAGCGAAGTCTCTGGAGCTGTTTATATTCCTGAAGAACCCAAAGATGAAAATTATGACCAAAACAAAGAGATGGTCTTTAAATTTAATGACTTAAAATACAAAGGTTCATTTTTAGCNCTAAGAATAGAAGGAGATAAAATTTCAATAGATGAAAAATTAAAAGCTTTAACAAATGAACTGGAGCTTAGTAAGCTGAATACAANAGTTTTAGATGTTCATCAATCAACACCNTTTTGGAAAAAAATAAATAATCTTGAAATATTCAAATCAACAAAGAATAACCTTTTAAGAGTAGTAGTGCCTCCTTCGAAAGGCCCTAAGTTGATGCAATTCTTAGGTAATAAGTATAAATATTACATTGATTGGTGTGGCTCATTATATTGGATAGAGGTTCAATCAAAAAAGAACTCTAAGGTTAGNGATATTAAAAAATTGACCAAAGAATTAGGTGGTTATTTAACTATCATAAAGACATCGGATGAATATGATTACGAAGAAACAATTTTTACAGTAGACGATATAAGACTTTTAATATCAGAAAAGATCAAAAAAAGTTTTGATCCTAAAAGAATTTTTAATCCTGGAAAAATGTATAGAGGAATTTAATGCAAACAAACTTTACTGAAAAACAATTAAAAGACAGTGACAACGCTGCAACAGAAAAAATTTTTAAAAAGTGTGTTCATTGTGGTTTTTGTAATGCAACTTGTCCAACCCATCAAATATTTGGTGACGAATTAGATGGACCGCGAGGAAGAATTTATTTGATTAAAGATATGTTGGAAAATCAAAAAAAGCCAACAGCAAAAACTGTAAAACATATAGATAGATGTTTGTCTTGCTATAGCTGCATGACCACTTGTCCTGCTGGAGTAAATTATATGCACATCATTGATCATGGTAAAAAATATATTGAAAAAAACTATGAAAGATCTTTTTTTGATAGAACAATTAGAAATTTTTTATCAGTAGTGTTACCAAACACAGGATACTTTAGATTAGCAAGTTATATGGTTAAATTAGCTAAACCTTTTAAATTTTTAATGCCATTAAAAATAAAAGATATGATGAATTTGATGCCGACAAGTTTTCCAAAAAAAACTATAAAACAAAAAGAAATTTATTCTGTAAGTGGGAAAAATAAAATTGCAAGAGTTGCTCTTTTAACTGGATGTGTTCAAAAAGAAATTTCTCCTCAAATTAATGAGGCAACAATCAGACTTTTAAATAGACATGGAGTTGAAGTNGTTGTGCCTAAAAAGATCAGATGTTGTGGATCATTAAATCATCATTTGGGAAAAGAAGATGACGCGCACCAAGATTTTAGAAATAATATTAATACTTGGTATGACGAACATCAAAAAGGAAATTTAGACGCTATTTTATCAAATACTTCTGGCTGTGGAACTACCATGAAAGACTATGGTTTCATTTTTAAAGATGATGAAGAAATGAAAAAGAAAGCAAAAGTGATTTCTGATTTAACAAAAGATGTTTCTGAATATTTAGATACTAATTTAAAATTAAATTTTAAAGTAAAAGATAAGAAGTACAAAATTGCTTATCATTCTGCATGTTCAATGCAACATGGACAAAAAGTACACAGTCAACCCATGTCATTACTTTCAAAAACAAATAATGAAATTATGGAAATTCCAGAAGGCCACATCTGTTGTGGATCTGCTGGAACTTATAATATTTTGCAAACTGAAATTGCCAAAGAATTATTAAGCAAAAAAGTAAAAAATATTGAAAGTTTGAAACCAGATTTTATATCAACTGGAAATATTGGTTGTATTACTCAAATTTCTAATGGAACGAAAACTCCAATTTTACATACCATTGAGATATTAGATTGGTATACTGGTGGCCCAAAACCAAAAATATTACAAAAAAACTAACTATGAAAAAAATTCTAATTACACGAAGATTGTTAAAAGAATCTGAAGACAAAGCTTCAAAAATATTTGATGCAAAATTTAACAGCAATGATGAATTATATTCTCAATCAAAGCTTATCGAATTAAGTGAAGGTCATGATGCAATATTAACTTCTTTAACTGATAAAATGGATGAAGAGACCATAAACAAACTTCCAGACAGTATTAAGGTAATTTCTAATTTTGCAGTTGGATTTGGAAACATTGATTTAGAAGCAGCAAAAAAAAGAGGAATAGCTGTAACTAATACACCAGAAGTTTTATCTGATGCCACAGCTGAGATTGGAATTTTATTAATTCTTGGAGCATGTAGAAGAGTTCCAGAGGGCATTCAGGCTGCAAAAGAAAGTAGCTGGAAATGGTCTGCAGATTATTTGATAGGAAAACAGTTAACTGGTACGAGGCTTGGAATTTTAGGAATGGGGAGAATAGGTCAAAAGATTGCAAAAATTGCAAAATCTTTAGGAATGATTATTCACTATCACAACAGATCAAAACTAAGTGACGAAAAAGAACAAGGTGCCATTTATCATGATAGCATTAAAAGTCTTTTTGGAGTTTCAGATGTATTGTCAATTTGTTGCCCCGCAACAAAAGAAACAGAAAATTTAATTAATAAAGAAACATTAGAATATTTTCCAACAGGTGCGGTTATAACAAATGTGGCTCGTGGAGACATTGTTGAAGATGAAGCTTTAATAGATGCATTAAATAGAAGAAAAATTTATGCAGCAGGACTTGATGTTTATAAGGGTGAACCAAATTTAAATCCAGGCTATCTGAAGATTAAAAGTGTTTTTATTTTGCCTCACCTTGGAAGTGCCACTAAGCACACAAGAATTGCTATGGCCAATCTAGCCATAGACAATATTGATGAGTTTTTCAAAACAGGAAATTGCAAAAATAAAGTAAATTAATTTCTTTATAATTTTTAATTATGAATAAAGTTATTTTACCAAAACAAAAAGCGATAACTATATTTTTAGTATTTGCTCTCAGTTATTATATCTCTAATTTACTAAGAGCAATCACTGCAACTATTTCACCTAATCTTATATCAGAGTTTGATTTATCAGCTGGTGACTTAGGACTTTTGGGAGGTGGATATTTTTTAGGTTTTGCTGCTGTTCAAATTCCATTAGGTTATTTATTAGATAATAAGGGACCAAAAAAAATAGTATCATATTTTTTACTTATAGCTGTATTGGGTATGATTTCATTTTCTTTATCAGAAAATTTTATTACTCTTTTAATATCAAGAATTTTAATTGGAATAGGCGTAGGCGCTTGTTTGATGGGGCCGCTTACCGCATATAGAATTTGGTATCAAGATGAAACGCAACAAAGAGCAAATTCATGGATGTTAATGGTGGGCGCAATTGGAATGCTCTCTTCTAGTTTGCCTGTACAATTTTTTTTACCAATAATTGGATGGAGAATGATATTTATCACTTTAGCTCTATTAACCATATTTTGTATTATNTTAATTATTTTTTTTATACCNAATTGGAATAAAGCAAATATTCAAAGTAACTCAAATGATAATGGTTCTTTAAAAGAAATTTGGAACAATAGTTTTTTTAAAAGCTTAGTTCCAATGGGATTTTTTAATTATGGTGGATTGTTTGCTATTCAGACACTTTGGGCAGGACCATGGATGATTAAAGTTTCAGGATATACACCCGAACAAAGTGCAAATGGTCTTTTCTTAATTTATTTTTCTCTCTTAATATCATTCCTATCTTGGGGCTATTTAGTTCCTAAAATTTCAAAAAATGTTTCAGATGCGATAAGATTATTGAAGTTTGGTGCACCGTTAAATTTAATTGTTCTAGCTTTTATAATTTATCTTGGACCTAAAGCAGGAGCATATCACTGGGCTTTTTTTGCTGTAAGTTCTGTTTTTTTATCCTTAACCCAACCAGCAGTAGGTATGGCTTTTTCACTTTCAAATGCAGGAAAAGCACTGACATCATTTAATCTGCTTCTTTTTATTGGAGCATTTGCGCTTCAATGGATCATTGGTGTTATTATTGATCTCACAATGAACTTAGGCTATTCAGAAATTTCAGGCTTTAGATTTGCTATGATATTTTTTTTATTAACTTCTTTCTTTTCCTACCTATTTTTCTTAATAAGAAATTATAAAAATTAATTTTATTTTAGATGTTTGTAAATTGTGGTTCTTGATACACCAAGTTTTCTAGAAGCTGCACTAATATTTCCAGTTTCTATAAATGCAGATTTAATTAAAACACATCTTTCTTCCTTAAACTTAGAACCTTTACAGTTATTGCACGCATAAGTTTTTATTCCTGTTTCTTTGGATATTTTTTTCTTAAAATTTTGACTTTTTATTATAAAGACAGACGAACCTAAATGATCAGAAATTTTTAGGATTTTATTTTGTAAAAGTTCATTTGCTATTGAAGAAAATGAAGTTGTAAAAATATTATTAAAATTCTCATTCTTTAATGGTGCTAGTCCATGTAGCATTATTCGTGCGTTTGAATTAGAACCAACAACAAATCCATCACCATTAATTGCAAGCAAACCAACACTATTAGTACTAAGATATTCTTGGCGTGGATGGAAAGATAAAATTAATTCATCTTTAAATTGATTTATAAATAATTTTGTTTCGATGCTTTTTGTAGCAAGCTTAACTAGCGCTAGTGTGTGCTGCTCTCTTGAATGCACATCAGTAGAAGCATCTATTATACCTATTGTTTTACCTTCATGATTTAGTATTGGACTTGCAAAGCAAGATAATTTTCCATGTGACTCAAAAAAATGCTCTTTACCTGAAACTATGGAGTCTTTATTGAGAGTTACAACCTGTCCTAATCCATTAGTACCTCCAATTTCTTCTCTCCAAATTGAACCAGGTATTACAATTTTTCCAACATCAGTTTTAAGACAGGTTTTATCGTAAATAGTATCCATAACTGAGCCAGTGCTGTCAGAATATGCTACCATAAAGTTTGTTCCAGCTATTTGTGAATATAGAAGTTCAAGCTCAGGGTTTATCAGTCTTCTAATATATTCATTTTTTTCTTTAAGCTCATCAAGCTCTTTAGAAGAAAGAATCGTTCTCTTTGGTTTTTTAAGCGGATCCAATCCTGTTGAAATACATCTCTTCCAGCTATCAGCTATATCTTTATCAATCAAAGAAGATAAAAAACCTCTTTTCTTAGTGAGGTTAGAGAATTCTTTTTCAACAGATGTTAAATTTGGCATTTCTTATTTTAGGACATAATTAAAAATGAACAACCAACCAGAAGTTGTATTTTGTTAACTTTTTGGACACTTTTTTGTGCAGTTGACTCTTAGTTGACCTGAATATTGGATAGGGTTTGTTATTAAAAAAATTAACAAACAAAAAAAATAGAGAGTAATTATGAAAGCACAAGTTCTACATAAATATAATCCAAAAATGGATGAAAAAGTTTGGGTGACCGAGCAAGAAATGCCAGATCCAAAATTAGAAAAATCGTCAGATGTTATTGTTAAAATTGGTGCTGCAGGAGTTTGTAGAACTGATTTACACATTATCGAAGGTGTATGGGAACATATTCAAGATCCTAAAGGAGATTTATTACCCATGGTTATGGGTCATGAAAATGCAGGTTGGGTTGAAGAAGTGGGCAAGGATGTCGTTGGATTTAAAAAGGGTGATCCAGTAATTTTGCACCCAATCATTTCTGGAACAGATGGAACTTGTTTAAGCTGTCGTAGAGGCTTAGATCAGCATGCCGAAGAAGGTGCCTTTCCAGGACTAAACATTAAAGAAGGTGGATATGCTGAACTGCTTAAAACTAGTGTTCGTAACTTAATTAAACTACCAACAATATTAGCGCCAAAAGATGTTGCACCATTTTCTGATGCAGGACTTACCGCTTATAGAGTTGTTAAAAAAGCTACTAGACATTTATTACCAGGTCAGACTTGCGTAATTATTGGAGCTGGTGGACTGGGTCATATAGCAATTCAATGTTTGAAAGCAATGTGTGCTGCAAATATTATTATTGTTGAAAAATCTGCTGAAGCATTAAAACATGCGATGTCACTTGGTGGTGATGAAGGAGTTTTGATTGATGGCAATGAAGTTGAAAGAGTTTTAGAACTTACCAAAGGTAAAGGTGGTGAAGCTGTAATCGATTTTGTTGGTGAAAAAGGATCCACTGCAATGGGTATCAAAATGACAGCAGGAAGTGGATACTATTATATCGTTGGCTATGGTGAAGAAATCAGAGTTCTAGCTGTCGATGTAATTATTTCAGAAAAAACAATTGTTGGAAATTTAGTGGGAACGTGGTCTGAGTTATATGAGCTGATGGAGTTAGCTAACAAAGGGTTGGTTACGCTTTCTATGCAAGAATATAAATTAGGCGATGCTAATAAAGCACTTCATGATCTTAACGAGGGTAAAGTTAAGGGAAGAGCTGTTTTAGTTCCATAATAATAAAAAAAGGAGAGAGTAATGAAAATAATAAAAACTTGCNTAAGTGCTATGATATCAGGAATTCTGATATTTAGTCCAGCTTATGCAGATAAGTGGAGTGATCAATTTCCACATATCAAAGCGACAGGAGATATTCCAGGTGATTGTTCTTATGAAGAAATTTCTAAGAAAAATTATAAAGGAAAAACTCTTAAAATAAATACGCACGCAGTTCCAGTAATCGGACAGCCTACAGCTCTTCATGCTGAACAGTTTGCAAAACTAACCGGCGCAACAGTTGATGTAACACATACACCTGCAGGTGATTTGTATGCAAAAGCTATGGTTCCTTTTAAAGCTGGTCAAGCCCCATACGATATCGTATTTGGTTTTTCTAACTTTATAAATGACTGGAGACAGTATTTAGCACCAGTTCCAAAAAAATACATGAACACAAAAGAGATGAAAGACGTTACAAAATCTCATGTGGGTGTTTCTTCTTGGGATGGAACTATGTACCAATATCCAGTTGATGGAGACAGACATTATCTAAAATACAGAAAAGACGTAATAGATAATCCTGAAATGCAAAAAAAATACAAAGCAGACACTGGTAAAGAGTTAAAAGTTCCTACAACTTGGAAAGAATATGGCGAAATGGCCAAATACTTTAATGGTTGGGATTGGGATGGAGATGGAGAAAAAGAATACGGTTCAGCTGAAGTTATGAAAAAAGACGACTTAATGTTCGCAGCTTTTTTCAGTAGATCAGTAGCGTATGCTAAAAATCCTAGAACTCCAGGTGGTTTCTTTTTTGATTTAGAAACTATGAAACCAAATGTTAACAATCCAGGGTTTGTTGAAGCTTTAACTGACTGGGTAGAAGCTACTAAGTATGTTCCTCCAGGAGGAATTAACTTTGGACTAGGTGATGAAATTGGATCATTTGGTGGTGGACAAACTCTATTTAGTTTTTCATGGGATGATGCTTTTATTGCAGCAATGCAAGATGATAGTCCTATTAAAAATAAAGTAGGTACAGCTCCTCTTCCAGGCGCAGACAAAGTTTGGAACAGAGTTACTGGCAAATGGGAAAACCAATACAACCAAGCACCGTACATTGTATGGGGTTGGGCAGTAGGTGTTGCTAAGAAAAGTAAAGTTCAAGAGATGGCGTTTGATTATCTTTGTTTCTTTTCTAATGGAGCAAACCACCAAGCTGACTTAGCTATTGGTAACTTTGGTGTTAATCCATTTAAAAACTCTGATTTCGATCCAAATCTTTACATAGATACAATGGGTTGGGATAAAGAGATTGCAGAATCTTACACTAAAACACTTAAAGACATGGAAAAAAGTAAGAATAGAGTTTTCCCTTTAAGAGTTCGTGGTGTATTTGAGTTCACTAGTGCAGTTGCAACTGGAACTTCTAAGGCTTTAGCTGGTCAGCTATCTCCTCAAGAAGCTTTGGATGAAGTTGCTAAAGAGTGGGAAGCAATTGTCAAAAGAGTTGGTAAATCAGCAGTACAAGAGGATTATGCTGTTGGTGTTAAAATGGAAGACAATAAGTTATAAAAATAATCTTATATGGCCACCTTTAATTAGGTGGCCATATACATGCAATATAATCAATATTCAAAGTCATGAACTTTAAACATAAATACATTTTTCTATTTCCTGGTTTATTTGTTCTTATAGGTATCTTAATTTTCCCGATAATATTTGTAGTTCGTTTAAGTTTATCAGGGTGGAATAGTTATAATGGTTTAAATTTTATAGGCCTTGAAAACTATATAAGATTATTTACAGATGACCCAAGGTTCTGGGAATCATTTTTTAGATTAAGTTTTTTGTCAGTAACAACTGTTGTTCTTCAATATGTAATTGGTTTTGCATTAGCACACATGGTCTGGAAGGAAATTAAGTTTCAAAGGTTTTTTAGAGTATTATTTTTAATACCTATGATGACCACACCAGTTATCATGACTGTTATTTGGAGAACTTTTTTTCATGAATCTCTAGGTCCTGTAAATGATATTCTGGGTAACTTTGGTCTTTCACCAAAATGGCTCACAGACCCTACTTTAGCTAAATTTACTGTAATTATTGTTGAGGTTTGGCAGTGGACACCTTTTATGTTTTTACTATTGTTAGCAGGCCTTTTATCACTTCCAAAGGAACCATTTTTAGCAGCTGCAATTGATGGAGCTAGCCCAGTCAGAAAATTTATCTATGTAACATTTCCATTAATGGCACCTATATCTATCGGTGCAATTATTATTAGATTGATTGAAGCCTCAAAGATAATGGATACAGTTTATGTGTTAACCTCTGGTGGTCCAGGAACCTCAACTGAGACTTCAAGTTTTTATATTTTTATTAAAGGTTTGAGAGAGTTTCAAATGGGATATGCAGCTTCAATGTCATTCACATATTTAATAATAATGATCATAAGCTTAACTGTTATTGCAAAAGTATTAACTAAATTATTACTAAAAGATTAAATATGGGAAAACTATATA
>JGI26088J50261_1001665_pt1 | contig 11785 bp, 10 predicted proteins | sample SaaInl1SG_22_DNA_FD_50261 | JGI IMG/M metagenome (IMG submission 50261)
TGACTGCCTCGCCGCCGCCCACTCCCCCAACGCCAGCGCTTACCGATCCACCGATGCAGGTCGATAAGAAGGCGTTGGTGGCGGTGCTGCTGGGCGTTGCGCTGGGCGCATTGGATACCTCGATTGCCAACACGGCGCTGCCGGCGATTGCCCATGATTTGAATGCGACGGCCGCGCAGTCCATTTGGATCGTTAACGCGTATCAGTTGGCGGTTGTCGCTGGCTTATTTCCGTTGGCTGCCATGGGTGACCTGTTCGGTGCTCGGCGCATATTTTTATGGGGTATTGCGTTGTTTACCGTGGCCTCGTTAGCGTGTGCGCTGGCGCCCAGTTTGTTGGCGCTGTCGGTCGCACGCGGCTTTCAAGGTCTGGGTGCAGCGGGTGTGATGAGCGTGAATATCGCGTTGGTGCGCATGATTTTTCCGGCAGCGCGCCTAGGGCGTGGCGTGGGTCTTAATGCGTTTGTGGTGGGCACATCGTTTGCACTGGGGCCGACCGTTGCGTCGTTGGTTTTATCCGTTGCCGACTGGCCATGGTTGTTTGCGTTGAGCGTCCCCTTTGGCTTGGTCGCTTTCGCCTTCGCGTGGTCAACCCTGCCGCGCACCGAACGCCAAGCCCACAAGGTTGATCCGCTAACTGCGCTCCTATCGGCGGTGTGTTTTGGCCTGCTGGTTTTTGGTATCAGCTCCGGCGCGCAGCTCGCTAACTGGGTACAAACCGTTGCGCCGTTAGCGGTGGCAGTCGTCGCGGGGGCGTGGTTGTTGGCGCGTCAAGCGGGCCATCCGGCGCCTATGCTCCCCGTTGATTTGTTTCGTCTACCGCTGTTCAAATTGTCTGTGTTGACCGCCTTTGGCGCGTTTGCGACGCAGGGTATTGCCTTTGTTTCATTGCCATTTTATTTTGAACGCGTACTGAATCGAGACCCGATTGAGACGGGGTTTTTGATGACGGCGTGGCCTGCAGCCGTTGCTTTACTCGCGCCTTTCGCCGGTCGCTTGTCTGATCGGTACGCCCCCGGGTTGCTGTGCGGCATTGGCCTGTGTGTGTTGTCGGCGGGGATGGTGTCATTGTTCTTGCTTGACCAACATGCGGTGACGCAAGATATCGTTTGGCGCATGGCGCTGTGCGGGATTGGTTTTGGGTTCTTTCAGTCGCCTAATTTGCGGGCCATCATGTCTAGCGCGCCGGCCAACCGCAGCGGCGGGGCCAGTGGCGTCATTGCGATGGGGCGGTTGCTAGGGCAAACCAGTGGTGCCACCCTGGTGGCGTTTTGCTTCGGTCTAATGGGCGCTCAAGGGGCCAATACCGCATTACTCATTGGGTCGGTCGCCGCTGCGTTGGCTGCGATCAGCAGTTTTTCTCGTTTGAAGTACCAAGCCATTCGGCATGCCGTAACGAGTGAAAAGGAGACGCTTAAGTCATGAGCTCAACGCCCCGCGCCTTGTCTGGCGTCGCCTTCACAACCTTACTCGTCATCGCTCTGATGATGGGCGCTAACCACGTTGCGGCCCGGTTTGCCTTTAACAGCGGTGTGGACGTCGTGACGGCGATCAGCGTTCGCAGCCTGGTGACTGCGTTTGCGGTCGGTCTGATCGTCTGGCAGCAGCGGGTGCCGCTGGCGCTGAGTCTGGAGCACAAGCGTCACTTACCTGCCATCGGGGTGTTGATTGCCATTCAGAGTTTTTGTTTGTATTCAGCGGTGGCGCGGCTGCCGGTGGCGCTAGCCCTGTTGGCGTTCAACACCTACCCGTTGTCAACGGCGCTATGGGCACGGGTGCTCTACAAGCAGCGCCCCCAGAGGGAGGTCTTGCTGGCGATCCCCGTGATCTTATTTGGCTTGGCCTTGGCCTTGGACGTGCTGGGTGCCGCATCGGGGCTTGGTGCTGTCGCTCATTGGGCAGAAATAGGGACGGGGGTTGCCTTTGCACTGGCGGCATCACTGACCTTTGGCTTGGCCTTGGTGCTGACTGAAAATGGCACNCGTGGTCTGGATGGTCGCTTACGAACCTTGTCCACGCTGAGCATCGTAGGCGTCATGGCGGTTGCGGTGGCGTTGTCNGGCTCTGGGTTCCAGTGGCCGGGAGCGGCGACGGGCTGGTGGGGCCTAGGCGCCTTGACGTTTCTTTACGGGACGGCATTTACGGTCATGTTCACCGTGTTGCCCAAGCTGGGTGTTGTTGGGAATTCGGCCATCATGAATGTTGAGCCGGTTTTTGCCTTGCTGCTCGCTTGGGCCTTACTGGGGCAGACCATCGCAGTGACGCAGGTGATCGGTGCCTGTCTCGTTGTGTTGTGCGTCATGTGGCTGGGCTTACGCAAAGGGCGCTAGGCGGCAGGCCTGATGCAGGAGTTGGGCATGAAAGTGACCCAATTGCCGGGTGGCGAGCGTGTCGTGAAGGAATTCATGCTATCCATGGACTTGAGTACGATCCAGTTCCTGCTACTCACTCAGTTGATTATTTTCATCTTGGGCTGGCCGTTGGATTGAAGTGAGATCATCATCATTTTCGTATCCATCTTCTTGCCGTTGCTTGAGCACTTTGGTGTGGACCCGCTGTTCTTCGGCATCTTGATTGCTATTAACTTACAGACGTCCTGCCTAACCCNGCCNATGGCGATGTCGGCGTACTACTTAAAAGGTATTGCGCCGAAAGAAGTGGAGTTGTGGACGATCTTTAAAGGCCGCTTCCCATTTCTCGGTATGGTATTTTCGACCAATGCGCTGATCTACGTTGAGCCACGCATCGTGAATTGGTTACCGGATCTGATGTACAACAGTGACCACTCGATGGAAGACGTTGCGCCCGGTGAGGATAACGAGGAGGGCAGTGTCATAGACCCTGCGTTCTTGATGGGTGGCTCGAATTAAGCGTATTTTGCGTGGTGGTGGGGCTTGTTGCCATAGCGGCAACCCACCGCACGTATTTGAAATCAACCGGTATGTTAGGAGTTGGAATGTCGGACAGTCCCTTGTGTCATGAGATGGGTGTTGTGGAGTTGGCGACGGGGTTTAAGAACGGGTCGCTACCCCTAGAGGGTTTCTACGATGCCTTGCGCCAGTACGGGGACGCCGTTGAGCCACAAGTTCAAGCGTTCGCCCATCAGTCGCCAGAGGTGGTTGACGCGCAACGTTGGATGTTGCAAGAGTTGGTTAGCTCTGGCAGTCACTTGCCCGCGTTGTTCGGTGTGCCTATTGGCGTGAAAGACAACATCGATACGGCAGACTATCCGACTGAGTTGGGCTTTGAAGGGGCGATTGGCCGAACACCCAGCGTGGACGCTTACCTTATTCACCGCTTGCGTGAAGCAGGGGCCGTGGTTTGGGGCAAAACACGTACGGCAGAATTGGCCTACTTGAAGCCACCGATCACGACAAATCCACGCAACCCTGCGCACACGCCGGGTGGGTCGTCCTCAGGGTCGGCCGCTGCGGTGGCTGCCGGTATGGTGCCCGCAGCGATCGGAACGCAGACGAATGGCTCGGTTATTCGTCCAGCCTCGTTTTGCGGGGTGCACGGCTTCAAGCCCACCCGTGGATTAATTTTTAACGGTGGGGTGTTGGCATGTGCACCGTCTCTTGATCAGGTCGGTGTATTCGCGCGTTCTATCGAGGATGTGGCCGCGGTGGCCGAGGTCCTGATNGGCGGACATGAGAGCGCACAAGGCAGAACCGTTTTCCCGGTGAATCTCAGTTCACTGGCCAAACAAGAACCGCCAATGCCGCCGAAGTTGATGTTTGTTCGTACCGCTCAGTGGGATCAAATGGACCCAGAGGCGCAACAGGCATTTGAGGCTTTGAAAGAGGAGCTAGCTGATTCGATGACAGAGATCGTCTTACCGGATGCGGTGAATAACGCAACCGCTTGGCTAAGAACGGTCATGGACGCGGAGATGCACTTTAATCTGAGTGAAACCGTGTCCAAGGCGAGTTTGTCCAACGAAATGAGCGAACTGTTGGTGCGTGGTGCGCAGATTTCAGCGTCCGATTACTTAACTGCGCTGTCTCGTTGCCACCGAGCCGCCGCTGGTTTTGATGAGTACTTCGATCACTTCGACGCGATACTGACCCCGGCAAGCTTAGGACCTGCGCCCAAGAGCTTAGATTCGACGGGTAACCCCATCATGTCAACGCTGTGGACATTTGCGGGTTTGCCATGTGTATCCCTGCCGTTGCTACAGACGGAAGCCGGGATGCCCATTGGCGTGCAACTGGTGGGTGGTCTCAATGCAGATGCGCGCTTGTTGCGCACGGCACGTTGGCTAGAGAAGCGGTTAGAGGCGTGAGCTTTTAAGAAGCATTTTTACGTTCGCCACTATTTTTACATTAGCAGGATGACACATCATCACTAAGCGTCTTATTCAATTTATTGCGCTGCTGATGCTGGGCTTATTTTTCCTGCCCTCTATCTGGAAGCTCAAGCAAGTCGACTTGCTGGCTATTTTGATCATGGGTATGGTTTTGCCAATTTATGACTTCATCACCAGCGGTGAGAAAAAAGGGGTCGAGTGACGTGGCCACGCGCTAAGCGCGGCCTGCGAGCCCCTTGCGCCTGTTGGCGTCTAGGGGTTTTTTTATGGCCGTATTCAGACGGTGGGCATCACAAACACGATCACGATGATCGCGATACCAATGGCTAGGTTGACGCTCACCCATTGCCGTATGCTGTTCAGGGCGCCGCCGCCGCTTGCCCAGTCGCTTTGGTCAACCGCCACGCGCAGCCGCTTGAACAGGACAAATCGAATGTGTCCAAAAATGGCAAACATCAGGATGCCCAGCAAGGCCATCACCATCCATGACATCGGCATCGCATGGCCACCTCCCATAGAGGATAGCTTTTGGCCCATGCCCATCATGACAACGCCGGTGACAATCGCAGCACTACCTAGCCATAAGACGGCAGAAAAGAAACGTCCCAAGACATTACGCATGAGCGTTAGTCGAACGGCTGGCTCCAGCGACGCGACACTTGGTCGGAGGAAGAAATGTGCAAAAAGCATACCGCCGACCCAGGCGAGTACGCTCAGGACATGGATGGTTTTGAGGAGGGCGTAGAACATGGTGTTTCCATTCAATTGTTGAAAAAGAGCCCGCAACACGGACGAAAGTGGCGGTTAGTTATAGTCTGGGATTGCAGTCAAAAAATACATCGTACATGAGCGCACTTCAGGGTCTAAAGGTTATTGAGTTGGGCCAACTAATCGCTGGCCCGTTTGCGGCCAAAACACTGGGTGATTTTGGTGCGGACGTGATCAANATAGAAACGCCCAAGACGGGGGATCCACTTCGCAAATGGCGCTTGCTAAAGGATGGCACCTCTGTGTGGTGGCAGGTGCAGTCGCGTAACAAACGCTCCATCGCACTTGACCTGAAGTCGCCAGACGCTCAGGCCATCGTTCGCCAGTTGGTGGCCGACGCCGATGTGTTGATAGAAAATTTTCGACCGGGGGCCATGGAGGCGTGGGGCTTGGGTCCTGACGCCTTGTTGGCGCTTAACCCTGGCTTGGTGATGCTGCGCATCAGCGGCTATGGGCAAACGGGGCCTTATAAAGATCGCCCGGGCTTTGGCGTTGTCGCAGAGGCGATGAGCGGCTTACGCCACCTCACGGCCGAGCCTGGCCGGGTGCCGGTGCGTGTGGGTGTCAGTATCGGCGATACCTTGGCGTCATTGCACGGCGTGATCGGTATTTTGATGGCCCTTCAAGAGCGTCATCGCAGTGGCCAAGGGCAGGTCATTGANATTGCGCTGTACGAGGCGGTCTTTAACTGTATGGAAAGTTTGTTACCCGAGTACAGCGCCTTTGGTGTGGTCCGCGAGCCTGCGGGCAGTGCGTTGCCCGGGATTGCGCCAAGCAATGCCTACCGCTGTCAGGAGGATGGCTATGTGTTGGTGGCGGGTAATGGCGATAGCATTTTTAAGCGCCTCATGAGTGCGATTGGGCGAGACGACCTTGGCAACGATCCCGGACTCGTTGACAACGCGGGTCGGGTCGCGCGTGTGCGCGAAATTGACGCCGCGATCGAGGCTTGGACGTCTAGCCGCACCGTTGACGCTGTTTTGGTGGTCTTGGACGCCGTGGGGGTGCCAGCAGGGCGTATCTACACCGTAGCGGACATTGCCATTGACCCGCATTACAAAGCGCGTGGCATGATTGAGACCGTCCATATGGATGATGGAACCGCGCTCGCCGTCCCCGGCATTATTCCCAAGCTCTCGCGTACGCCCGGAGGGCACAGGCGAAATGCGCCAAGTATCGGACAAGATACAGAGGCTGTTCTGCAAGAAATTGGCCTAAGCCCTGCCCAAATTACGGCACTGAAAGAACGAGGTATCGTTGCGTGAATCGCCTATTCTTTAATGATGTTGTGACCCGCGATGGGTTTCAAATTGAGCCCAACTTTATTGAGACAGCAGACAAGGTGGCACTCATTAACGCCTTGAGTCGCTGTGGCTTTGCAAAGATTGAGGCGACGTCATTTACCTCTGCCAAGGCCATCCCGATGTTACGAGATGCTGAGATCGTGATGGGTGAAATTGACCGTGTACCGGGTGTTGAATACACGGTATTGGTGCCGAATTTGCGCGGTGCGGAGCGGGCATTGGCGGCACACGTCGATGAGCTCAATTTAGTGATGTCGACGTCGGAGACGCACAACTTGGCCAATTTGCGTCGGTCGTGTGGCGATAGCTTTTTGGGCTTGTCCGAGGTCATTCGTTATGTTGATCAGGCCACGGCCATCAATGTGTCGTTGTCGACCTGTTTTGGTTGCCCCATGGAGGGCGACGTCCCGCTGGAGACGGTGCGCCTGTGGGCTCGCCAGTTTGCCGACTTGGGTGTGCGCGGGATCACCATTTGCGACACGACAGGCATGGCAAACCCCGAGCAGGTGCGCGTCATGGTGGGGGTCTTGCAACGCGATTTGCCAGACACGCAGCTGACCTTGCATTTTCACAACACGCGCGGCATGGGTTTGGCTAACGTATTGGCCGCTGCGCAAGGTGGGATCACGCGGTTTGACGGTTCGCTGGGCGGCCTAGGCGGCTGTCCTTATGCGCCAGGCGCCAGCGGAAACATTTGCTCCGAAGACGCGATCAACATGCTCGACAGCATGGGCTATGACACGGGCATAGACATTCCTCGGCTATTAACCGTCGCGCGTGGATTGCCTGCTTTGGTTGGGCATGCAGTCCCCGGCCAGTTGCTTAGAGCGGGCTTAACCACTGACCTGCACGCCGCCCCGGTGCAGGCTTGATGTCAGGTCGCACCCATGATTGATCACCTAGACCACTTAGTCCTGACCACGCATGACGAGGCGGCATGTATCGACTTTTATACGCGCGTGCTGGGCATGAGCTTGGAGCGTTTCGTGGGGGGCACACCCCCCGTGCGGCGGCAGGCTTTTCGGTTTGGCTCGCAGAAGATAAACCTGCATGTCAAAGGGTCTGAGTTCGAGCCCAAGGCGCACTTGCCTGTGCCCGGTTCCTTGGACTTGTGTTTTATTGCCAGCGTGCCGCTAGAGCAGGTCATGGCGCAACTGGCAGCGCACCACTGGCCGCTACTTGAGGGCCCAGTCATGCGTACGGGTGCGACGCAGGCGATTCGCTCGGTCTACGTGCGTGACCCAGACCTGAACCTGATCGAGATCTCGGAGCTGGCCTAGCCGCTCCCAGCCTGCGCTAATAGGGCGCAGGTGGGTGGTCTGGCCAGACAAGGCAACGTCGCTTACCCGCCGTGTATGGTCGCCCAAATTCGACTGGCGGTCAGCGGCATCTGCAGTTGCTTGGTCTTGTGGCCCTGGCGTGCCAGCGCATCGGCGACGGCATTGAAGACGGCTGGTGTCGCACCAATGGTGCCCAGCTCGCCAACGCCTTTCACGCCGAGTATGTTGGTTTTGCACGGTACGGACTGGTCCAGATGGGTGTTGAAATCGATCTGCGTCACGTCGGCATGGGGCAAGGCATAGTCCATTAAGCTGCCCGTAATTAACTGTCCGCCCTCGGATTCGTAGATCACGTCTTCGTAGAGCGCTTGTCCAATGCCTTGAATCGCGCCCCCATCCAGCTGGCCTTGCACGATCAAGGGGTTCACGACGCGTCCAATGTCGTTCATAGAGCTATACGCCGCGATCTGACAGACACCGGTTTGTGGATCTACTTCGACTTCGCAAACATGGCATCCGTTGGGCCATGTTGGTGCACCAGCGGCGGTTGTCGAGTCGATCGTGATGCGTTGCTCTGATTGCTTGGCAGCCAACTCGCCCAGTGAGATCGAGAGGTCGGTTCCTTTGACCATAAACCGTGCCTTGGCATAGGTCAGGTCAGCGGGTGAGGCTTCCATTGCCTCCGCCGCCAGCAGACGCGCCTTGTCCAACGCTCTGGTTGAGCCCTCGCTGATGGCGCCGCCTCCGGTAAACAGCGAGCGCGAGCCAGCAGAGCCAAAACCGGTGCCACGGTCGGTATCACCCATGACCACGCGAATTTGCTCGGGGGCCAGCTCGAAGACGTCCGCCACCAATTGGGTGAGGGAGGTCTGTATGCCTTGACCCATGGGGAGAACGGCGGTGAAGATCTCCACGGACCCATCGGCCAATATTTGAACGTTGACGTTCTCTTCGAGGTTGTTACCACCCGTCCACTCTAAAAATGTCGCGACGCCCAACCCACGCCACAAGCCTTTGGCCTGCGATACCTGTGCTCTGGCTTCGAACCCGCTGACGTCCGCTTTGACAAGACCTTGGTCCATCATGCGCTCGAACGCGCCGGTGTCGTATACCTGGCCCATGGCGTTGGTATACGGCATTTTTGATTCGGGAATCATGTTGATTCGACGCAGCGCGATGGGGTCAAAACCGTGTTCACGTGCCGCTTCGTCCAGTGCGCGCTCAATAATCAAAATAGACTCAGGTCGACCCGCGCCTCGGTAGGCACCGGTGGGGGCGCAGTTGGTGAGTACCGTTGTAAATTGAAAGTCGATCAGGGGAATGTCGTAGACGCTGGTGAGCACCCAAGGCCCAATGAGGACTTGGATAGCGACACCCGCCATCGTGGGGTAAGCGCCCAGATCAGCAATGTTGCGCACGCGCAGTGCGGTGATGCGACCGTCTTTATCGAGCGCGACGTCAACGGCGCTCTCGACGCCCCGACCGTGGGTAGTGGTTAGAAAGTCTTCGCTGCGCGTTGCGACCCACTTCACCGGCGCTTGCAAGCGGTGAGCGCAGTAGGCGGTCACGATGTCTTCCGCATAACTAAATGTTTTCATGCCAAACCCACCGCCGACATCGCCCACCTGCACGCGGATGTCGTCGGCTGGAATGCCAATGTGGTGGCTCATCGCAGCGCGAAGTTGGGTGGGCGCTTGGCTGGTGGCGTGCACCTCCAGGCGCTGACCGCTCGGAATAGCCAGGGTATTGCGGGGCTCAATGGTGATTGCGGCCAAACGCTGGTGGTTGATCTGCACGTGGGACACGTGCGCGGCGCTATCGAAGGCGGCTTGTGACTTTTCGGCATCGCCGTACTTGGATTCCGCGCAGATGTTGTCCGGTCCATCCGCAATGCGGGGGGCGTCACTGGCCAGTGCTTGGGTCGTGTTGGCCGCGGCTGCGAGTGGTTGGTAGTCAACCACCACGGCCTCAGCAGCATCCATGGCCTGTTGTAGCGTGTCAGCGACCACGACGGCGACGGCTTCACCAACGAAACGGACGCGATCAGTGGCAAGCAAAAAACGGTCAGGTGCTTGCAGTGGCGAGCCATCGGCACGTTTGAAGTTGATGGCTCGTCCCATTGCGGGTACACCGGCCGCTAGCAGGTCGGCGCCAGTCAAGACCAATTGGACACCGGGCATGCCTTGGGCGGCAGTGGTGTCACAGCCCGTCACGTCTGCGTGCGCGTAGGGCGAGCGGACAAACACCAAGCGTTTGGTGCCAGCGGCTTTGATATCGTCTACAAACACGCCTTCACCGCGCAACAAGCGGTCGTCTTCGACCCGTTTCACAGACTGGCCGCTACCGAATTTCGTCTCCAACATGTGTGTCTTTCCTTTGCGTTTGTGGCGTCGGTGACAGGCGGGTCACGACGCATGAAAATCTCGCATTAGTTTACGCACATTTTGATCACAATGTTGTCGCTGGCGGGCTATCACGCAGGTGCCATGCAATGGGCGTGTTGGGAGATTAATATAACGGGCGGCCCCCTATTTTTCCTAGATTTCCTAGAAAGTCCTCCATGAGCTCGTTGTTTACGCCCTTTCATATTGATTCACCCAATGGGGGCATCACGCTTGAAAACCGGGCGGTTATTGCCCCCATGTGCCAATACGCGTGTACGGACGGTATCGCCAATGACTGGCACCTCACCCATTGGGCTGGTTTACTGAACGGCGGCAGTGCCATGGTGTTTCTAGAGGCCACGGCAGTGACGCCTGACGGACGCATTAGCCCGGGATGCTTGGGTATTTGGGATGATGCCCATGCCACCGCTTTAGGCGACAACTTACGCCGGGCCCGTGCGCAGGCGCCGCACACCCCCATCTGTATACAGCTAGCCCATGCGGGGCGAAAAGCCAGTAGCGCCGCGCCGTGGGATGGCGGCAAGCTGTTGGCCTTGGAAGCGGGTGGCTGGCAGACCCGCGCACCGTCCGCACTGGCCCACGGCGACGGTGAGCGTGCGCCGTCAGCCCTGTCCACTGCAGAGATCGCTGAGTTGGTGCAGGCGTTTGCTGATGCCGCAAAGCGGGCGAAGGCCATCGGTATCGAGGCGGTGGAACTGCACGCGGCGCACGGCTATTTGTTGCATCAATTCTTGTCGCCCATTGCGAACCAACGTGATGATGCCTATGGCGGCGACTTCGAGGGGCGCATTCGCTTCCCGCTCGAGGTGTTGTCTGCGGTGCGCGCGGTGTTTGATGGCCCCGTTGGGTTGCGGGTGTCGGCAACCGACTGGGTGGAGGGTGGCTGGACCCCTGAGGAAACCGTTGCCTTTTGCGCGCGCGCCAAGGCCTTAGGCGCTGATTTCGCCCACATTTCCACCGCGGGCGTGTCGCCATTACAGAAAATCCCTGCCGCACCGGGTTTTCAACTGCCGTTCGCGCAACAGGTGAAGGCCGCGACGGGTATGCCAACAATTGGTGTGGGTCTCATTACGGAGGCCCATCAAGCCGACCAGGCCGTGGCCGATAGCATGGTGGACGTGGTGGCCGTTGCGCGTGCGGTCTTGTTTAACCCACGCTGGTTATGGGAAGTGGCCGCGCAGTTGGACGGACGTTTGAAGGCCAGTCCGCAGTTCATACGGTCACTGCCTGCACACGCTCGCCATATTTTTGGCGATAAGCCGATTGGCCAGCGTTAAGGAGCCCTTGCCATGACNAGGTATGACCCGCATGAATTAAACGCGCAGTACAACAACCGCGCGCTGGTGCCTGACTTTGCCGACTACTTGGCGCGTTGGAGCCTGCTTTCTGAAGAAACACGGGCGCGCTCAGGTGTCGCCTTAGATGTGGCGTACGGGCCCGCCGAGCGAGAGACGCTTGACGTGTTTAACGCGCCAGGTAGCGGCGTTGCGACGCAGGGGAAGGCCGCTACCAAACGGCCAGTCGTGATCTACATACATGGCGGGTACTGGCGCAGCTTGAGCAAACGGGAACACAGCTTTGTGGCGCAACCGTTTGTCGATAGACAGCATTGTGTGGTGTTACCCAACTACCCACTGTGCCCTAGCGTTGGGGTGACCGACATTGCGCTAAGCCTCACACGGGCCGTCGCGTGGGTTTACAAGCACATTGCCACTTATGG
>JGI26088J50261_1001677_pt1 | contig 11737 bp, 16 predicted proteins | sample SaaInl1SG_22_DNA_FD_50261 | JGI IMG/M metagenome (IMG submission 50261)
TTTCGGCTGCCAGCGCATCGTGTAAAAACCGATCCACCAATGTGCCTTGATCGGGTCGCAGATCAGGGTCACCCAGGCGCGCTTCTTCCGACAAATAGTTGTCTAACTTCAACGCCAAATCATGGCGCAGTGTCTGATTCATTCATACACCCCCAGCGCGCCGCGTGAACCAGCCATCGGGGTGAACTCAGTGCGTGTGGCCACCACGGCTGACTCGACACGAGGTCGCAACANCACCCAAAGCTCTCGCTGTTCCTCACTCTGTGCTGTTTGCGTCGGCATACCGGGTAATCCTGAATCATTGTTGCCTCGCTCACCCCGCTCAATGCGCGCCAGAACCACCGCCTCACCGACAGCAAACTGTCGGGTCGTATTCAAATCACGACTGGTGAGCCCAGGCACTCCATCGATTGCCACACCNTAGTCGAGTGCAGTCAAGGACAGTTGGATGGCCAAGGACACCGAGTTGAGATCGACCGATTGCGCCTCAACCCTTAAATCCAAGCCATAAGGCCGAAATTCGGTGCTTTGCTCACCACCTGGGATTGGGATCTCGCCACCGGCAAGCAACTCACTGGATGCTCCACTTTGCACACGAAGCTCGCCGCGAGACCAAGTCTCGGCCTGACCTTGCCGCTCAAGAAGTGACAAACGGGAAAACAAATCGAGGGCCAACAGGCCTTCTGCGGCATCTTCGGCCGGATTCAGCCCAGCTGAGCGGCCTTGGCCCCGCAACGANAGCGAACCGTCCAGCGTTGTCTCCGCTCCAAGTGAGCGACCGGCTGAGCGTGTCACCTCAGCAACCAACAAATCCAGCACGTAATGATTTGGTTGAATCGGCGAGACGCCGGTCACCACAATGTCAAAGGCCCGCTCTTTATTGCCACTTAAACACCACAGTTGCGTGGCACCAGGCGCCACAGCAGACAATAACAATTTCCCAGGCAGCGTCTCCTGTACGGAGATCACCTGTGCATTGCCCAGTGCCACATGCTCAACCTTCGGGCAATCCACCAACGTGGTGGTACCCGGTGCGAGGCTGACCTGTGTGGGCTTGGAGCTGGCGGCCAAGCTCGCATCCGCAGCTAAAACCATGCAACCGGTGAGCAGCACCGCACTGATCTGAGAGCGCCTCATGTCAAACCCACCGTCACGGACGCGCGCACAGCTTCTTTCTTTTCTTCTGCGACAACAGCTTCGGGGATGCGTTTCAAGGTGACATCCGGACAATGCAGTTCACGGCACAGAGCCAACTGCAGACGCCCAAGCCGAAGTGCACGTTGCAGTGTTGCCAGCTGACCCTCCTCCAAAAGTAACCAGGTGACTTCATTGACCTCACCTTGGCCAGATCGGGTTACTGGGACCTTACTTAACACCACGCCGGTAGCGCCCCCTACTTTGCTTTCATAGACCAATGAGGCGCGGGCTTTAGGTGGCAATTCACGCGGTAACATCCGCGCCAACTCAGCCGGCACGGGCATAAATAATTTCGCCGCATCAAAGGCCTCGCCAAATCCTGTCATTGGGTTTGGCATCACCATGTTGGCAGCCAAGGGCGTACCCGCCGTGAGGTCACGGCTGGCTAGGGGAGATTCATCCAATCGCGCATCATCAGGTGTCAGTGCATCCAATGGCATCCAAGCCAAGGGATATTGAGTCTCTGTCAGCTGTTCACGGACGATCGGATCACCAGCTGCAATCTGTCCACGCACCACAACTGCAGTGACCAGATCCGGTTTCGGCTCCGGCAAGATCTGTGGTAACGGTTCAGTTTGGTGACTGAGTCCCACCGCAACCACAGCCACAGCGGCCGCAGCCGGGATCTGCCAATAAGTTTTCAAAAGTTCACGAGGCGACATAACGGGTCTCCAATACATCCGATAGGGTTTGACCGAATTCCGATCCCACAAGCCAAGCTTGATCTGAGTCCAACAGGGCGCTGACCTGTGCTAAACAGGCGCCACGCACCCAGAACCGATCCAAATCAGTTGCAGCCAAGACGACCTCGGTAAAGCCTTCCTGTTCTAGCCAGACACGGATTTCTGCCGCGGGCATCAGAGGCGACCAAGCCACCTGGCCAAAGGGGGGAGCCTGCTCAAAGCTGACACCAGGAAAGCGTTCAAAACAGCCGGCTAGAGCCTGTCCCCCGCATAAGAGGCCAACCAGGGCCAGCCCATACTTAGTCATGAATACGAATCCTCTGTGGTAATGACATGTCCCGGTGTCCTACAACACCGACGGCGGTGATAGCCGATGGCCGGACCTCACCGAAGGGCACGGGCGAGCCAATGCGCCGAATCAACTCGACTGAGGCTTGGGTCAACTCGAGGCCCAATCCACTTAAGATCACCCGATCTTCAGTGACCCGTGACTGGAACGCCTTACCGGTCTCGAGAAACCCGTCCTCACGCAATAACGATCCCTCACGGATGACGAGATCAGGCATGAGTTCGAGGCTCAAATCCGTTGGTTCAATATGCGATTCCGTCAACCTGTCGACCGAGCTATCGGAAAACCATAAGGACTCCTTCAGACGGTCTGTGGTCAATCGTGTGGTCTCCACCACGCTCCCCAGTGCACCGAGGGTCAGTGCAAAAAGCGCCAACAACGGCAGTACCAACAACATCTCAATCAAGGCTTGGCCACGGGCCATTAGACACCTCCTGTCAACTCAGATCGCCACACTGGTCGCCACAAATCGGTATCGCCAGCACCTAAAAACCGCACCCGGCTGCTCGCCTCGAGCGTCCCACCGTCGGGGTGACTCAACGTCACCACCAAGGGCGCAACTTCAGGGCCCTGCCACTCAACAAGCCAGGGAAGTCCACGGTAAACAAAGCCGTCCAATACAGTGGACGCAGATCCGCTGGCGATGGTTCGCCAACCGGTCCCGAAGAAAAATAATTTGACTCGCGCTTGCAACGACTCATCGGCCACGAAACCCCGCCCCGTAAAGTCCGAACGGGTGCTACCCAAGCGCCGTGCTTGCAATATACCCAGTACGTTTTGTTGCCAACGCCGGGATACGTGCCAATTCGCCTGAGGTAATCCAGACAGCGCCTGCATGGTCAATCGGGTGTAATTCGCTGGATTGGCCTCCATCACAGGATTGGCAGCAAGCATCAGTGCATCCAGTGCCGCGCGGCCGCAAAGACTGGCGATACAAACCGATTGAACAGACCAAGGGGGTGCAATGGACTCAGCCACAGCCAAGGTGCGGGTTCCGGCTTTGATGATGATGTCAGCGCTGTCAAAGGCCCACTTGTGCTGACTCGCGAGTGCAACGCCAATACCACCTTTGAGTTGCAATTCTGCAGAGGTCACCAACAAGGTGGTACCGCCTGCGATGATTTGATTGGCAAATGGCACGATCGACGAGACGCCATCGACCACTTGCTTTAGATATCGGGTGAACGACAGATAAGTGGTCAAGTGTCCCACCATCAAATGACTGGCGAGAATCTTGCGGTTCAACACCGAAAGTTCATTCAGTTCACTCGCCAGCTGAGCCCCGACAGAATAGGCGACGCGGTCAGCCTGAGTGTGCCCTTCAAACCGAGCCATCAGCTGTGTCCCTGATGCCAGCCAGGCCAAGCCCGCTGCAAAAGCAGGCAAGAACACCAGTGTCATCAAGAGAGCTACGCCGCGTTGCCGCATGCGATCAGTTCCCGTCCAGCGTCGCGTTCTGACCAACGTAGTTGCCCAAGTGCTTACTGGCTGCCGCTTGCGCGGAGGCTTGCAGTGCATTGCCTTCGGCGAAGATCATCGCAATTGAGCCATCCTGGCCGGCGATCTCGTTGGCGACAGCTGCAACCTGAGATCGCATCGTGCCACCTAAAAAGCCAACCGCAGCAATCGAAGCCACTGCGATCAGTCCAACAATGACCAAGTACTCTGAAAGTCCCTGACCCCTCTGCTTCAAATGATGTCGACGCATTTGCCGTCCTCCTGTGATGTACAGTGGAGAGCCTAGATCGAGAATCTCACTTGTCTCGGTGATTGGTACTTGGGTACAGTCGAATGGAACGACACAGCCTGTGAGAGAAACCATGTGGGATGAACGCTACGACACACCGGACTACGTCTTCGGTGAACAGCCTTGCCGCTGGCTGCTGATGAACAAAGACCGAATCCCCACCGCAGGACGTGCACTTGCACTCGGTGACGGCGAGGGGCGCAATGGGGTCTATCTCGCAAGCCTCGGGCTTGACGTCACCTCAGTCGATTTGTCAGCAGTCGGACTCGGCAAAGCACAACAGCTGGCGACGCGCAGGAACGTCTCAATTGAAACAGTCCATGCGGACCTGGCCGACTACATACCCGAAGCCAATGTGTTTGATTTAGTGTGCTCAATCTACACCCATCTCCCCTCACCACTGCGGGAAACCGTGCACCAACGAGTAGAAGCAGCGTTGCAACCCGGTGGCCTGTTCATCATGGAAGCGTTCCATCACATGCAGTTGAACAAGCCCTCCGGTGGACCGAAGACCATCGATTTGTTGTACCGGCTTGAAGATCTCTTGTCGGATTTCCGTGAGATGCGTATTTTGGATGCATTCGAAGGTCAAACTGCGTTGGATGAAGGACCCCGGCATCAAGGGCTTGGGCAGGTGGTTCGACTGGTACTTGAGAAGCAATAAGGAACTAACAATGCGTGGATTATTGATCATTGCGACACTCACTCTCAGCACCCAAGTCGTCGCAGATGACTACACTCCCGATGTTGAAAACGGCGCCTTCCTGCACGGCGAGCACTGTGTAGCCTGTCACATGATGGATGATCATGAAGCCCTCTATACACGCGAGAATCGGATCGTCAACGAACGCATTCGATTGAATGGTCAAGTCAGTGCATGTGTCCAGGTACTCAACTTGGGATGGTTCCCTGATGAAGAGAAAGATGTTTCGCAATTTTTGAATCAGGAATATTACAAATTCTAAGGATGTATCAGTTTCGCGTATTGGGATTGATGACCCGAGCGGATTGACATCTCAGAAGGCGTGTTAGATTCAAGTGACGCCGATGTCTCATACGATATTTACACATCAGAAGTTCAACTCCTGATCTGCACGAATGGTCGATATGAACATTTAACGACTGCTCAGAACATGCGCCAAACAGCTCCAAATCATGCTACTCCATCGGTTGCAAATCGGTCTGTTCGGTGTAGCGCATGACAATCGCCGGTGATTTCCATCCACCACGACGCATGATCTGGGGAAGTGTCTCGCCTGACTTGAGCAGGTCTTGGGCAGCCCCCACCCTGGCCGAATGACTGGTTAAACCCCGTACCAAATAATCAGGCAGTCCAGCACGCTGTGCCAGGTTACGGTATATTTCGGTCAAAGACTTAGGGTTCAGCGGATGTGCTGAAACATGGCCGTGTTGATTCACAGCACGCAAGATCGGACCTGATTGAATCTGAGCCATTAATAACCACTCATCAACAGTCTCCATACACTTCGCTGATAACGCGATCCACATACCTCGTCCTTCTTGATCAGTTTTTGATCGCTTGAGATACAAAAGTGATGGTCCATGCGCCTTCCTTTGAATATCTTCAACAACAAAGGCGCAGAGTTCAGATCCACGTCGCATCGACTCATAAGCGAGTCTCAAAAGCGCTCGGTCCCGATATCCTTTTAAAGATTGGTCTGTCACTGCGACAAGTTGCTCCCGAATTTCTCGGGTCAAACCCTCAGCTTGTCGACTCTGCAGACCATACTCTCGTTTCATACGTCGCATGAAAAGCTGCACATTCTGATCCTTGACCGGCGACATATGACCGAGCATCACATGGATCTTATCGATTGCAGCCAAATGACGGTTCAGAGTCTGCGGCCTGCGACATCCGATTGAGCTCTCAAGATATTCGAGAAGCGTACTAACAGACGCCGGACATGGCTTCAGTCCCTTTTCCGAACAAAATCGATCAAACACGCGAAAATCACAACGATAACCTTTTAGCGTATTTGGAGAATAGGCACCCTCAAGCTTTGACAACACATCTTCAACTGAACAATCCATAACACCCTCCTCAGAAAAGAGAGCATAGCTCTACATCGAAAATCGTCCATTCAACGGGGTCTACTGCTCACCCACCCCTGGTTATCGAACTTTATAATGACTATATTTAGTCCGATCTCGACTCGGAACATCGTCATGCGCTACTCATCACAAGTCAAACCGATTAGTTATCTCAAAGCCAATGCTGCCGAGGTTTTGACGCGCCTCACAGAGCAGCGCGAACCGATGATTATCACCCAAAACGGTGAAGCGAAAGCCGTGCTTCAGGATGTTGCTTCGTTCGAAGAGATGCAGGAAGCACTGGCCTTGCTAAAGATCCTTGCCCTCGGTAATCAAGATGTAGCCGCAGGTGAAGTCACACCCGCGGCTGACGTAGTTGCCCGCCTTCGAGCTAAGCGAGCATAAATTTAATGGCAGCCTCATCTGTCCGGTTCGAGGTCTTTCTCACCAAGGGCGCGGAGCAGGATTTGGAAGCCATGTACGACTGCATCTCAGAATACGATTCGGTAACCAAAGCCAACCGGCTATTGGATGAGTTGATGAACGTTGTGGAAAGTTTATTGAGCACCCCAGAACGTGGAAGCCATCCGAAAGAATTACTCAGCTTTGGGATCACAGAGTACCGCCAGATCTTCTTCAAGCCATACCGCGTGATCTACCGAGTCACTGGCTGCCAAGTCATCATGTATCTTGTTGTCGATGGACGCCGCGACATGCAAACCGTACTTACTCATCGCCTGTTAGGCGCTTAACGCAATGCGAACCAATAGTGCTCCAAGTACGGTTCGACTTGCTATCGCTTCAGCCGAACATAACGATAGGTTTATTCCGTAATCTCCGAAAAAATAATCGTTCAGCTTGGACCGAACATCATCTACGTTGAGGACAACATCTTGTTGCCTTAAATGAGTAGATTCACCCTAAATTGGTCTATGTATAGTCCATTAATAGATTATACGATCTATATATGAATCATTTTTTCCTTGAAAATTAATTCTCAAGCCTCTATCTTGGTTTATAGACAGCCCATAAAACCATTTAATGGGCTATATACGGATCAGTTTGAGCGATGCCAAAGTCAATTACACGCACCTATTCACGTTACAGCCGAGATGCAACTGCATTGCTTGGTGCGCTGATTCGTGAAGCGCGCAAAGAACGCAAGCTAACCACTCAGGAAGCGGCCGACCGTGCTGGCATTTCCAGAGGTCTGCTGCAACGCATTGAAAAAGGCGACCTTAAGTGCGAAATCGGCGCGATGTTTGAAGTGGCCACCATTGTCGGGGTAAAACTCTTTGACGCTAATGAAACCATGCTTTCCAAACACCTCAACCAGACCAACGACAAACTAGCATTGCTACCGAAGTCCATTCGCAAGAAATCGAAGGCGGTACGCGATGACTTCTAATAGCGAAAGAGAAGCCTTCGTTTGGATTTGGCTACCGGACGAAACCACGCCAGTAGTCGCCGGACGGCTGGAAGTAGACAACGGCAATATTCTGTTCAATTACGGTAAGAGCTACCTCGACCGTATTGGCGGCCAGCCCGCAGCAATGCCAATTTACGAACCTGAATTGCCGTTACAAGCCGGATTGTTGTCGTTGCCCGAAGGTTTGACCATGCCGGGTTGTATTCGAGACGCCGCTCCTGATGCCTGGGGTCGGCGCGTGATTATCAACAAGAAGCTGGGGCTAAAAGGCGCCGATAGGGATACAGCCGAGCTGGATGAATTGACCTATCTGCTGGAATCCGGCTCAGACCGGATCGGTGCGCTGGATTTTCAGCGCTCCCCAACTGAGTATGTGCAGCGCTCTGCAAATAACGTCAGCATGGAAGAGCTCATCGGGTCCGCTGAACGTGTCGAGAAAGGTGTTCCATTGACTCCTGAGCTAGATCAGGCGTTGTTCCATGGCAGCTCCATTGGAGGGGCGCGTCCAAAAGCGTTGATCCAAGATCAGGGCAGAAAATACATCGCCAAGTTTTCATCCGGTACAGACCTCTATAGCGTCGTCAAAGCCGAATTTATTGCAATGCGGTTAGCAGAAATTGCCGGATTGAATGTCGCGCCAGTCAAACTGGTCAAGGCCGCCAACAAGGACGTGCTACTGATCGAGCGTTTCGACCGTCAATCAAAAGACGGGAACTGGTCACGTAAGGCCATGGTATCAGCTCTAACGTTGCTCGGACTGGATGACATGATGGCGCGATACGCCAGTTACGAAACACTGGCTGAGATTATCCGCCACCGTTTCACCGATCCGAAAGACACTCTGCGGGAACTGTTCTCACGGCTCGCTTTTAATATTCTGTGCGGCAATACCGATGACCACGCCCGCAACCACGCAGCCTTTTGGAACGGCGAAACACTGACGCTGACACCTGCTTACGATATTTGCCCCCAAAGCCGCACGGGTAACGAAGCATCACAGGCCATGTTGATATCGGGCAACAATAATATGAGCCAGCTCAAATCGTGTGTTGAAGCGGCAAACCTCTTCCTGCTTTCGGACGAAGACGCCCGCGCCATCTTCGCGCATCTGATAGAAACTATTGAAAACAACTGGAGTGCAGTCTGTGAAGAAGCAGAGCTCAGCGAAGTCGATAAGAAACTTTTCTGGGGAAGGCAGTTTCTAAACCCCTACTCGACAACAACTACATCGGATTCTTGAGCAAGTACTTTCTGAGATCTCAATAAACAACTAGCTCAGAATATGGACGCTAAGCAGCTGCCCCACCGTGGTTGATTGCCATCGCCACAAGCTCGTCAAATTGCATCTGTAGCCTCCTCAATCAACAAATGTAGATTCCTGCCAACACGTTTCAGATCTCCTACTGCGGCCTCTTTTGAAGCTAATCGTAAAGGTCGTTGGACATCGATACTGCGAGTTAGTAACTCAATCTTCGGGCGAGCAGAGTGCGTAAATTCCAAGACGCCAAAAGGTGTTTTTATCTCACCAGATCTGCCACTCGTCATCACAGTGAGACGATCTAATGGAATTTGCGATATGAGCCCATACTCTGCCAAAGCCGATTCAAGACTGACATAACACAATTCGCCGCGGCGGACATTAACGGCAATATCCTCGAGTAAATAGGCTTTCTGCTCACCACCCTCCTTGTAGACATAGGTGTCACGACAAGCTGCCTGCAATAGTCCAGCAACGCGCAACCTGCCAAGCGTTGCACGAAAGCCAGAACTGGTCCGATCTCCAAATAATTTTTTAAGATCTCGTCCGCGGAAAACGTAGCGTCCAGACGCCGCAAGATCATCAAGTATGTTGATTGCATTAATCAGCTTCATACGATAAGTACACCAATGACGTTTTTATGCATCATTCACGTCTACTTAATTGAAGGAGAGAGAAGTTGCGTATCGATATAAACTCACAAAGCGCTCACTTCACTGGTTTCGCTTAAACGTAAACGCTTGGAGCTCAAAATTCATGGCGTTACGCTACCCACAGAACAATCGATCATTTGTTATCGAGCACTTTAAAGGCTTTGGGTCTAGAGATTGAAAGGCCTCGGGTTTCGGCTATTTGTCTTCAATCGCTAAAGGGTTCAAGCCTACCTTTTCTCATCCTCACCAAAGATGTCCTGGTAAATCTCTTCGATCTTTTGAACTTCATCCTCCGTCAGCGCAGCGAACTCATTTTCTCGCCGCCGCCTGGGAATGGTTCCGGCGTGTTGGCGCATGAACATGATGAGGTTTTGTGCGAGGCGATCGGGCATCTCGACCATTTCCATAATTCGCCGTTGCGCCTCATCATGCCTTCGTAGATACCCAATCTCATTTGGCAAATCGTGCTCGATCGTGCGCTCTACACAGGTATAGAGAAACTCAGCCGCTTCAGTGCAATCAAAGTAGCGATAAAGGTCTGCCGTATCGTTCAAGACCTCGACATTGCGTTCGGGTGTAGGCCGCCATTTGATAAAATCCATCAACGGACCGGAATGATTTTTCAGTGTCAGTCGATATTCCTCAATGCGTTTCTGCATGACCGACGAAACTGGAAATAAGATACCAGGCGGCGTGAAGCCCCGTTCAGCCAGGACNTGATGAATTAGGCAACGATGAACACGCCCATTGCCATCTTGATAGGGGTGAACATACACAAATCCGAAGGCTGTGGCTGCCGCCTGTAAGACGGGNTCGAGACCACTTGCACGCATATTGTCGTTCGCGTTCAGTAAGCCTGTCATCAATGAATGGAGATCGTCCGGGCGNGCGCCAATAAACTCAGGNAAGGGATCNTCGTAGTGATCGCGCGCACCTAAAAAGACGCCATCCGTGCGTAATCCAGATTGAGTGAAACGCATATCCTCGATCAAGACACCATGAAGACGGTTTAACTCACCTAAGGTGAGGTTATTCTTGCCCGCCTCCAAAACAGCACGGCCCCATCGCTCAAGCCGATTTCTTGGCGGGCGTTCACCTTCAATTTCAAAGCTGGCGCGGCTATCTGCGAGAAGCAAAAAGCTGGCAGCACGCGCAACAACGTGCGACCCAGTCTGGCCGACGGTCTTTGCAGCTTTCTGCGCCAATCCAGCTTCGAGCAATTTTTCGAGTTTCTCTGTCCGACGGATGATCGGGCAATAGTCTCCCGAGCCTAGCAGATTATTTTTAACCCGGTGCCGTTTAGAAAGCGTCGCCGTGGCAGTGAAATACGCCTTGGAATTGAGCGCCTCGACAGCGGCGACTATTGGAGCATCCTCAATATCGAGGCGTTTACCCGTCAACTCTTCAAAGAAAAACCAAGCCCGCCGTGCCAGCGCGCCGGTTGGAGTCGTCTTAACGAACTCCTCCATGTCTTTCATCGGGATAATCTCGAAAGTACGCTTCAGGATCAGAAGATCGATCGGCTCATGGCGCAACGAAAAGCTCAAATGATCTTGGAAACGGGGACCGGGATCATATCGCTTATCGAAGATTTTCCACCCTTTCTCCGTCCGATAACTTCCCCGAATATAGCTTTCAGAGACGCAGCATGGTTTCCTCACCGGAGCCTCGAGTCCGAGCTCCTGGACGAGGGCCGCCCAACCCACGAGCTTCGTTCCAGCTGGGACGAGGCTGTCCTGGAAAATCAAAGGTGACTCGAATTGTCGCTTCATCGGTCGAAAAACTCTCGGAATTGTCGAAAATAGGCTCTTTTTGGAGGACTATGCCGAAAAATATACACAATTATCCGTCGAAAACAATTCGCAATGATCGAATAGTGGATGATTATTCAACTTTAGGTCGAAAATAATTCAAAAATACGGCAGATGAAAAATAAAGCACCTTCCCAACACATGGTTGCGCATCCGAAATCAGGCCGACCCGAAACTTCAGAAGTGAAGAACTTTTGAGAAGCTCGGTATCAGGGATCAGATACAGATCATGACCGGTTTTGCAAAGACTCATAAAAACTTGAAGTGAGAGTTGAGTACAACTCCCGGCTTCTCTGACCACTCAACGAATCTCGAGCGAGATTATCCAAGTACTTAACTCCCTCGAGCGCTGAGCTGGCTCAAAAGCTTTCAAGGGCAACGTCAGAGTAAAGACGGTTTCGCTGTTGCGCACGACTTTTCATACCCAGAAGGTATCACCGACAGCTTGTGCAAGCCATCCAACAAATTAGATCCCAGAATCGAGCCACTTAGGCATTGTCTCACCAGATACAACACTGCTTTTTTCGCGCGAAACAATGTTTTGTAACAATTTCGTCA
>JGI26088J50261_1001688_pt1 | contig 11705 bp, 10 predicted proteins | sample SaaInl1SG_22_DNA_FD_50261 | JGI IMG/M metagenome (IMG submission 50261)
GCGGCGGGCCGCTTTCCATTAGCTTTTGGCGGCGGCTACGCTGGCGTCTGGTCATGATTAAAATATCCTGTCTTTTAACGTGAAAAGGGTTGTGCGTCTTATCTTAACACTGCGCGGCAGGGGGCGCATAACTGGTCTATATCGGCCATAAAGCAGTGTTAAAACGACACGCGGCCAGCCAGAGAGACAGCCAGGCCGCCAGAGACAGCCAGAGAGACAGCCAGAGAGACAGCCAGAAAGAAAGACAGGCAAATTATTTCTGTTCAAACAGCCTGCTGGCAAAGCGATATAAATCTGCCTCGCTTGCATAGATAACACAAGCCTCGCGCATCGGCTGAATTTCTTCGGATAGTAAAATCGGCATCAGGTCATCTGCATCAAAGGCGGCAAAGGCGGCTGGCAAGCCTCGCTCAATCCCCAGCCTGTCCATAAAGCGCGAGAGCTGACCAGGCAAATCTGTCAGCTCCGGGACACCAAACAGCATAGCTGCCTGGCGCATCTCGGCGGTATTGGCGGCCAGAACAAACGGCAGGGTGACCTCAAAAGCAAGAGCGGTCGCCAGCCCGTGATGAATAGGGGCAAGGCGTGCCAGCGCATGACTGAGGGCATGGGCAATAGAGGTAGAGCAAAGATTAATCGCACATCCGGCATAATAGCTGGCCAGCAACATATCTGTTCGGGCGGCCAGATTATCTGGCTGTTCCACCGCATCTGGCAGCGCCGCTACAGACAGCCGGATAGCGTCATGGGCGTAGAGTTGAGCCCCTTTATGGGTATAGCGGTTTGTGGCCGCCTCAAAGGCATGTATCAGCGCATCCATCCCTGTCCATGCGGTCAGATGGGCGGGCAGAGAGGCGCTAAAATGCGGGTCGAGCAGCGCCAGATCCGGGCGCGTTTCAGCCCCCCATACCCAGCCCTTATTCCCATTTTCCAATGCAAGAATATTTGTACCCGACGATTCTGAACCTGTGCCGGCGGTGGTGGGGATCATCACCGAGGGCACCTGGGCATCCATAGGCGGAAGCGGATTTCTTTGCATCACAAAATCAGCCACATCACGCCCGGTTCGAAGGCAGCTTTTCACAATCTTTGCCATATCCAGAGCCGAGCCGCCACCGATCCCCAAAACCCCCTCTGCTTTATGCTGGCGTGCAGCGTTTAAGGCACTTTGAACAGAGGCCAGTTTTGGCTCCCCTGAAAATTCAGAATAAAGAGACAGGCTGACATCCGCCCCCATCGCTGATTGCGTGCGCGACAGGATAAGGGTTTTATCTAAAAAAGGGTCTGCCAGAATAAAAACGCGTCTCACCTGTCTTTGGGAGAAAAAATCTGCTGCCCGGGCCAGGCTATCTCCCGTCACTTCAAAAGCTGGAAGCTGGCCAACCGCAAAGGGGCTGAAACCTTCCTGTCCTGTTTTAGCCATAACCATTCCTTTATTTTACTCAGACCTAATCATTTAACTACAGCTAGAGTGTAATGATCTTGAGCATTGACTTGATTTCTTATCTGAAGCAAGCCCAAAATAACGAAAAAACCCACACCCCTTTTTTTGAAAGGCTGCATTATGCCCGTCAAAACCATTCGGTCTGTTATTCACGGCCAGGAAGTCGCAAGCCCCCTGCCTGTCTTTGACAAAATCTATCCTGCCACAGGAGAGGTCATCGCCAAAATTGAGCCGGCCAGCCCGCAGATGCTGGATGAAGCCGTAGAATATGCCCGCCAAGCCCAGAAGAAATGGGCAGCACTGGCCGGGCATGAACGCGGGCGCATTTTGCAAAATATTGCCCAGACCTTGCGGGATCATAATGAGGCACTTTCTGCATTAGAGGTGCGCGATGTTGGTAAACTTTATTCAGAGGCGGTATCAGCAGATGTCCCTTCCGGGGCAGAGGCGTTTGAATTTTTTGCCGCTCTGGCAGCGACCTATCATGGCACGTCGCATAAATGGTCAGATGCAATAGGCTATACAATGCGGGTACCGCTGGGGGTATGTGCCGGCATCGGGGCATGGAATTATCCGGTGCAAGTAGCCTGCTGGAAAGCTGCCCCGGCATTGGCAGCAGGCAATGCCTTTATCCTGAAACCGTCAGAAGAAACCCCGCTTACCGCAAATATGCTGGCAGATTTATTTAAAATTGCCGGCCTGCCAGACGGGCTGTTTCAGGTAATACATGGCGATCATCATATTGGCCAGGCAATATGCGCCCACCGTGATATCGCCAAAATCTCGCTCACCGGCGGGGTGGATACAGGCAAGCTCATTCTTGCCCAATCGGCCCAAACCCTGAAAAAGGTCACGCTGGAGCTGGGCGGCAAAGCCCCGTTACTGGTTTTTGAGGATTGTGATTTTGATCTGGCCGTACAAACCGCACTGGATGCCAATTTCTATACCGCCGGCGAGGTCTGTTCCAACGCCACACGGGTTTTTGTACAAGACANCATAGCCGAACGCTTTATCGACGCGATGCNGGAAAAAACAAAAAATCTGGTCATTGGCGATCCGATGCAACCAAAGACACAAATTGGCGCGCTTATCTCGGATAGCCATTTGCAGAATGTCCTTGGCCATATCCGCAAGGCAGAAGCGCAGGGGGCGCATATACTGACCGGCGGCAAACAGGCCTTTCCGCAAGATTCGCAAGGCGGCTTTTTTATCGAGCCAACTATTTTGACCGGGTGCCATGATGAGATGGATTGCGTGCGCGAGGAAATTTTCGGGCCGGTTATGTCTGTTCTGACCTTTGCCAGTGAAGAAGANGCGGTCAGCCGTGCNAACAATACGCCCTTTGGGCTGGGCGCAGGTATTATGACAAGGGATATCAGCCGTGCCCACCGCCTGGCCGATGCGCTGGAAGCGGGCAATATCTGGGTCAATAGCTATAACCTTATCCCGCCTGGCCTGCCTTTCGGGGGCAGCAAGCAATCCGGCTTTGGCCGCGAGGGGTCTATCTATGCTCTGGAAGCCTATACAGAGGTGAAGGCTGTCTATATACAGCTATAACCAGCAAGCATGAAAGGCAGGGCTTAGGGTGAAAACGGTTATTTCTGTTACGACCGACCGGCAAAAGGGGGGCATAGCCAATGCCCTTATCAGCCTGAGCCGTGCCCTGAAGCTGGCCGGATATCGCCATATTGTGCTGTTGCCGGAAAAGGCAACCATCCTGTCCGATCTGGAAAAACAAAGCGATGTCCAGGTAATCTGCTTGCCGCTTTTCTGGCTGAAATTTCACCTGTTCACGCGCTTTATCTTTTGCCCCCCGATAGGCGCTGAAATAGACAAGGCCAGCGGAATATTGGTGCATAATGCCAGCCTGATAAAACCGGTATCACGCTGGCGGCGGCCGCATTTTTTTATCTGTCATTCCGGTAAATTGCGGCATCTGGAAAAAGCAGAACATATCCTGTTTTTGACCCGCTCGGCACAAAGNCGGGCAGAAGAATATTTTGCCCNTGCCGGCCAAGCACCAGATAGCCAGCCGGCCAAATCTGTGCTGCCGCACGGGTTCGACTTGCCTGNCAGAAAGATAGATAGAAAAGCAGGCAGGAAGACAGCCAATAGCCCGTTAAAAATCGTCGCAGCTGGCCGATTTGTTGCAAAAAAAGGATTTGCGGATCTGATAGATGCCGCCGCGATATTGCAACAAAAAAACATCCCCTGCCAGATTGAAATCTATGGCACAGGCCAGCTGGAAAGCGCCCTTGCATCCCGGATATCGGCTGCCCGGCTTGGTAATATATCTCTTAAAGGCTGGGCAGGAGATTTATCTGCCACCTTTGCCGGGGCCGATATTTTTTGTCTGCCCTCTCATGAAGAGCCGTTTGGCCTTATTCTGGGCGAAGCGATGCTGGCAGGGCTGCCGGTCATTGCCACCAGAACAGATGGGCCTGTTGATATACTTGGCCAAAAGGGCGATAGGCCCGATGCCACGCTGGCCTTTGGCGGGGTGCTGGTAGATGCAGAAAATCCGGCCGCACTGGCAGAGGCGATAGAGGGGATGGTCAAAAACCCGGATAGGCGGAAAAAGGCAGGCAAGGCAGGCCAGCACCATATCCATACCCATTACAGCCTGGAAAAACAGGCAGAAAGGCTGAAAGCTATCCTGGCCTCAGCCCAGAGGTAGGGCGGTGGTATATTTAATTTCCTCCATCGCAAAGGACGAGCTGACATCTGTGAGGGCCACTTCTGATATCAGCCTTTTATAAAAGGCATCATAGGCCGCCATATTCGGGACAACCACCCGCAACATATAATCTACCTCGCCGCTCATCCGGTAAAATTCTACCACCTCGTCAAAAGCAGAGATAGTAGCCGCGAAATCAGATAGCCAATCGGCATTATGCTGGTCTGTTTTGATGGCGACAAAGACGCTCATCCCCAGCCCTGTTTTTATGCCATCCAGCAGAGCCACACGCTTGCGGATAATGCCGGCTTCTTCCATTTTTTGAATACGCCGCCAGCAGGGCGTGACCGACAGGCCGATTTTTCGGGCAATATCGGCAACCGGCTGGGCGCTATCTTCCTGAAGCAGCTTCAGGATTTTTTTATCGATTTCATCCATTTTAAAATATCTTTTCAAAAATTTTAGCAAATTTAAAAAAATTTACTAAGAATGCTAATTCCCTTCTTTATCTATAGGATAATTAACTATTTAATGCAATTTCTCTTGCCACCGGCAATGCGAACAGGCATCATCACCGCGCGATGAAGATATCCCTGAATACAGGCCAGAATCTGTTTGCAGATGGCTGGTCTGATTATGAATTACTCGATAGTGGTGACGGCCAAAAGCTGGAGCGTTTTGGCCCTTATCTGTTTATCCGGCCAGAGCCGCAAGCCCTGTGGTCGCCCTATCTGGATAAAGCAGTATGGCAAAGTGCGTCTGGCCGTTTTGCGGCTTCTGATGAAGAGCGCGGCAAATGGGAGCTGGACAAGCATTTACCGGCAAGCTGGCCTCTGGGCTTTGACGGGGTTCGTTTTGAGGCGATGCCTACCCCCTTTCGCCATTTGGGTTTTTTCCCGGAACAATCCCCGCACTGGCTGTGGACGGCCGAGCAAATCGGGCATTTCAAATCTGCCTATAACCGGCCGCCGCGCCTGTTAAATCTGTTTGCCTATTCCGGGGTAGCCAGCCTGCATGCCGCCAGAGCCGGGGCAGAGGTCACGCATCTGGATGCCAGCAAAAAAGCGGTCGCCCAGGCCTTTCAAAATCGTGATTTATCCGGCCTTGTTGATGCCCCTATTCGCTTTATCACAGATGATGCCAGCGCCTTTGTGTCGCGCGAATTGCGGCGTGGCCGGCACTATGATGCGATATTGCTGGATCCGCCGAAATACGGGCGCGGGCCCAAGGGCGAGGTGTGGCAGCTAAATGACGCATTGCCCGAATTGCTGGCAAATTGTGCACAGCTTTTATCCGATACCCCTTTATGTATGATCGCCACAATCTATGCTATCCGTACCTCCACCCTTGCCGTACAATCTGCTCTGGCAGATGCCTTGCAGGGGCAAGCCGGCACGCTTGTATCGGGCGAGGTGGGAATAAAGGAAAACCGCCCGAACGGACGGGCGATCGGCCAGGCGCTATATGTGCGCTGGTCAGCCGATATCGCCTAGCGGATAGCCTCATATAAACAAATGCCGGTTGCCACGCCAAGGTTGAGGCTGTCTGATCGCCCCAGCATCGGCAAGCGAATAAGCTGGGTAGCGGTTTTGCATAAATCATCTGTCAGGCCGGCTTGCTCATTGCCCATTAACAGGATAAGGGGCTTTTGCCAGTTCGCCGCGCGATAATCTTTGGAAGCTGGCAGTGCTGTGCCGATAATCTGGCCAGGCCAATGCCGGCTCCATTCAATAAAATCGGCACTGCTGGTCTGGATAATCTCGATAGTAAACACCGCCCCCATCGAGGCGCGCACAGCCTCTACCGAATAGGGGTCTGTACAATCTTCTATCAGAATAATGCCTTTGGCGGCGACCGCATCTGCGGTGCGCATAATCGTGCCCAGATTGCCCGGATCGCGCACCCTGTCCAGGGCGATCCAGATATCGGCCGCCTCGCTATCCGGCCGAATATCCGATAGCTGGCCATAGCGCAGGGAAAACGCGGCGATAACAGTTTGCGGGTTATCCTTGCCACTGATACGCGAGAGCAGATTTGGCGTTACCGGCAATACCCGCCCCCCTGCTTTCTGGCAGGCATCTATCAGCGCGGCCATGCCTTTATCTGCCTTACGCCCTTCTGCATAAACAACGCGCATAGGCTGATAGCCCATCTGCACTGCTTCGGTGCAATGGCGCATCCCTTCGGCCAGAAACAGGCCTGTCTGGCGGCGATATTTACGCTCATGCAAGGAACGCAGCATTTTAATTTCTGCGTTCGAGCTTGAAGTAATGGTATCCATTGGCAAAGAAGGACGCTTGTTCATGCCTCGCAGACTAGCAGAAGCCCACGCCCCCTGCCAGTTTTGATTGCACCCCCGAAAAACGTGCCAGAGGCGAAGCAGAAAAACGCCCTAGAACAGCCCTTCAATCTGGCCTGTTTTATCCAGCCGGATATTTTCAGCAGCCGGTTTGCGCGGCAATCCCGGCATGGTCATGATATCCCCGCAAATGACCACAATAAACCCGGCACCAGCCGACAGGCGCACTTCGCGTATTGGCACAATATGGCCTGTTGGCGCGCCGCGTAAATTCGGATCAGTGGAAAAAGAATATTGGGTTTTAGCCATACAGATAGGCAGATGCCCAAATCCGGCCGCTTCAAATTCCCGCAGCTGGTTGCGAATTTTCATATCCGCTGCCACATCATCGGCGCGATAGATGCGGGTTGCAATGGTTTTAATCTTTTCAAATAATGGCATCGCATCGCTATAGAGCGGGGCAAACTGGGCAGTATTGGCCTCACAGACAGCGACCACCTCTTGTGCCAGCTCTTTTGTGCCTTCTGATCCCGCTGCCCAATGCTGGCATAAAATAGCCTTCACCCCGACGGCCTTTGTCAGCTTTTGAATTTCGGCCACTTCGGCATCGCTATCGGTGATAAAATGGTTAATCGCAACCACGACCGGCACACCAAATTGTTTGATATTTTCAATATGGCGTTGCAGATTGACCGACCCTTTACGCACCGCATCGACATTTTCCTGGCCCAGTTCATCCTTGCCAACACCGCCATTCATTTTCAGTGCCCGAATAGTGGCGACCAAAACCACACATTTTGGCGACAGGCCAGCTTTACGGCATTTAATATCAAAGAATTTTTCTGCCCCTAAATCTGCCCCAAAACCAGCCTCGGTAATCACATATTCCGATAGTTTCATCGCTGATTGCGTCGCAATAACCGAATTACAGCCATGGGCAATATTGGCAAAGGGCCCGCCATGGATAAAGGCCGGATTATGTTCAAGGGTTTGCACCAGATTAGGCTGCATCGCTTCTTTTAACAGCACCGTCATCGCGCCATCTGCCTGGATATCTGCACAAGTGACCGCAGATTTATCGCGGCGATAGCCAATAATAATAGCCCCCAGCCGGGTTTGCAAATCCTGCATATCGGTTGCCAGGCACAAGATAGCCATAATTTCAGAGGCCACCGTGATATCAAAGCCGGATTCGCGCGGAAAACCGTTCGCCACCCCGCCCATTGAAACAATATTATGGCGCAACGCCCGGTCATTCATATCCAGTACCCGCCGCCAGACCACTCGCCTTAAATCAATCCCGGCCTCATTGCCCCAATAAATATGATTATCTATCATCGCCGAGAGCAGATTATGAGCCGAAGTGATGGCATGAAAATCACCGGTAAAATGCAGATTGATATCTTCCATCGGAATAACCTGGGCATAGCCGCCGCCCGCTGCCCCGCCCTTCATCCCGAAACACGGGCCCAGTGACGGCTCTCTCAGGCACATCATCGCCTGTTTGCCAATAGCATTCAGCCCATCGCCCAAACCAACAGTTGTAGTGGTTTTACCCTCCCCGGCCGGGGTCGGGTTAATCGCGGTTACCAGAACCAGCTTGGCATCGCTGCGCTCGGGCTGGCTTTGCAGCCAGTTAAGGTCAATTTTTGCCTTGTCATGGCCATAGGGTTTTAAAGCAGAGGAAGGTATCGACAGGCCATCGGCAATTTCCTGAATAGGCTTTGCGGTGGCCGCTCTGGCAATATCAATATCATTCATCTTTTATCCCCTACTTTTTTTTACATATAAGGTTTTGACCATTTTTCCTGTGACAGGCATGGCCAATATTACAATCTGTGCCAACGCGCCAGAGACTTGTCCAAACAAATCCAGAGACTTGCCCAGATAATTATAGCGCGTCACGATATTTTCATTCAGCACCATAAGTGATATGGCCGCATTTGCGTTACGCGACAAAGATTAACAAAAAAACGCCTGATCGATGAAAATTTTGCTGTTCTAAACCCTAAATTGCAGTAAAGCTGGTGAAGTATTGAAATTTTTAAGGGCTTCTCATCCATGATAGCCGGCATGCGGGATGAAAAAATAAAAAGCCTGTTACAGGCCAGTAAAAGCGCTGGCCCGCTGAAAGTCGGGTTTTTGCTGATACCCAATTTTTCGATGCTGGCATTTGCCTCGGCTATTGAACCCTTGCGTGCGGCCAACCGTATGGCCGGAGAAGAGCTGTTTTCCTGGGTTATTTCCAGCCCGAGCGGCCAGCCGACAACAGCCTCTAATGGCGTGGTGGTCAGCGCCGATGGCGATCCGGAAATCTTGCAAAGCTGCCGCCTTGTTTTTGCCTGTGCCGGTCTGGATATCAAAAAATACTGCACCAGAGACACGCTGAATGTTATTCGCAAGCTGGATCGCAATGGCGCCATTGTCGGGGCCATTTGTACCGGTACCTATCTGATGGCGGCCGCTGGCCTGCTGGATGACAGGCGTTGTACTATCCATTGGGAAAATATCGATGGGCTGGCCGAAGAATTTCCATTGCTGGAAATCACCAATGAGCTGTTTGAAATTGATGATACCCGGATCACCTGTTCGGGCGGTACGGCCTCACTGGATATGATTTTATATCTTATCTCTCAGGTACATGGCAGCTCTCTGGCCGCCCAGGTATCCGAGCAATTTATCCATGACCGTATCCGCGACCCCAGCGATCGACAGCGAATGGAATTGCGCTCGCGCCTTGGCGTCTCGCATCCCAAATTGCTGGCGGTGGTCAGCTTTATGGAAGAAGGGCTGGAAGAGCCCTATTCCCAGACCGAGCTGGCACAAAAGGCCAATTTATCCACCCGCCAGCTAGAGCGGCTATTCCGCAAATATTTGCAGACCACCCCGACCCGATATTATCTGAATTTGCGGCTGGCACGCGCCCGCCATTTATTGCGCCAGACCTCNATGTCCATTTTATCGATTGCGCTGGCTTGCGGCTTTGTCTCTGCCTCGCATTTCTCCAAATGCTATCGCGAGATATATGGCCGCACGCCGCGTGCTGAACGCACCCCCGAAGCGCCATCTGCTTCCTAGGAAACACGCGCCCTTATCCAGCTTTTAGCGTTTGCTCGGCTGTCCGCCGAATAGCCTCTACCATACTGGCAAGGCCATTTTTGCGCGTCGGCGAGAGATGTTTATCCAGCCCGATTTTTTCCAGAAAATCAGGGGAAAGCGCCAGAATTTCCTGCGGGGTGCGCACAGAATATACCCGCAATAACAGCGCGATTAGCCCCTGAACAATCGCTGCATCAGACGCCGCGCTGAAATGAACACGCCCCTCTTTATCTGTATCAGAAGAAAAATAGACAACAGACTGACAGCCCTTTAGCTGGTTTTCTTCTGTTTGCAGGGCGGCATCCATTGGCGCAAGCCGCCGCCCCTGATCAATAAGATGCTGATAGCGATCGGCCCAATCATCAAAAAAGGAAAACTCCTCAACAATTTCCTCTGCTGTTTGTCTGGCGGTGCTATCCTGCATTTTTTAGCGCTCTTTTCTCATCCTGGTCTTTATGTGGGCGGGCAAGCTCATAACAACGCCTCGCCCTGATATTTCTATCTGCCCTAAAGCTAGAGCAGGGCAGAGGTGCATTCAAGTTGTAAAACAGGCCTATTTTATGCCATTACTTCAACAGACATATTTGTATTCAGGATAAAGCCCTGAAAAAAGACCCGCATCGCTTTTTTCAGCTTTATCATTGCAAAGCACAGATGACATAAAAAAGAACCCTTGAGCGAGCCCATGCGCCCAAACGCTGTTAAAACAGATTATCTATCGCTTTTTTTTGCGCGTTTAGCTCGCCCCTATTCTGTATTGGGGCTGTTATTACTGATAACCGCAGCACGGCTTTGGGTTATTGCCGCCTCGCCCCTGGGGCCAGGGGTGGATGAAGCCCAATATTGGCTATGGGGACAGGATCTGCAATTGGGCTATTATTCCAAGCCGCCCCTGATTGCCTGGCTGCTGGGCGGTATTCATCTGCTATTTGGACAATCCGAGTTTAGCTTGCGTGCATCTGGCCCATTATTACATCTATTGACCAGCCTGATATTATGGCAAGCCGGCAACAGGATTGGCGAGGCCATGGCCGGGCGGTGTGCCGCGATTTTATGGCTCAGCCTGCCAGCGGTCGGTTTGGGCAGTTTTGTTATCTCTACCGATAGTGTAATGCTGCCCCTCTGGACGGCAGGCTTGTATTTTATTCTTGCCGCCCACACGGCCAGAACAGGGTATCTGGCCTATATGGCCAGTGCCGGCATTGCCATTGGGCTGGCCAGCCTTGCCAAATATGCCGGGCTGTATTTTATCCCCTGTTTGCTGATATTTTTGCTGATAGCGGCCACGCGAAGCCAGCCATACATAAAGGGATTTTTTGTTTTTTGCCTGACGGTTCTTATCGCCTCTTCCCCGACCTGGCTATGGAATATTTTCCATGAATTTGTAACCTTTCATCATTTGGGCGAAAATGCCAATCTGGAAAAACAAAGCTATTCACTTGCCTCTCTTTTCGGATTTTTGGGCGCACAATTTGGCGTGGCAGGGCCGGTGACCTTCCTGCTGCTGCTGCTTCTGCCTTTTTACCGCCAGATGCGCACCGGCCTTATAGGCGGCTTGCACGCCTTTATCTGGCCAGTGCTGGCCGTTATCTGCCTGCAAGCCTTTTTAAGTGAAGCCAATGCAAACTGGGCAGCGGCCAGCTATCCGGCAATGGTGTTATTGCTGGCTTGCGGCGGCGGCCGCCTTGCCAGACAATTGCCCGCGCGCCTTATCCTGCCGGCCATGGCGATAAACCTTGTCCTGACAGCGATATTAGGGGCGGTGTTGGCAATAGGCAGTTTTGGCCCTTTGACGCCGCAATCAGATCCGCTTCGCCGCTTGCGGGGCTGGGAAGAAATGGCGGTGACCGCAGACAGGCTTGCCGCGCAGAATAATGCTAAAACCCTTATTGCCTATAGCCGGGCAAGTGCTGCCCTGCTGCATTGGCATTTAGCCGGAAAGGGCTATTATATCGCCCTGCCCCGTGCCACAAAGACAGCCGGGAATGGCAATCATTATCAGCGAAGCTATCCGCTGGATGATACTATTGCCCGCCCCTGGCTGGCGATTATAGAAGGCGATAACCCGCCCGCCATAGCGGCTGACTGGCAGGCGCCCATCGCCCGTCTTTCTACACAGATTAGCCAGAGACGTAGCCGCCATCTCAGCTTCTGGCTGGCACGATAGCCCCAATATTTTATGGCTG
>JGI26088J50261_1001690_pt1 | contig 11703 bp, 9 predicted proteins | sample SaaInl1SG_22_DNA_FD_50261 | JGI IMG/M metagenome (IMG submission 50261)
TGAAATCGCACTTTTTGTTAATAACTTTAGCGTTTTGTTTATAAAGCCAGTTGTTTTATAGCTGTTTTCTCGCAAGTCAGTAGGAATAAGCCCTTAGAGTGTGTAGGCATTTTCTTTCAATTGCAGCCCATTGAGCAGTTCAAAAACATGCATGGCTCTTTTACCAGGGAGCTGAATTTTTAAAAGTGCAATAAATCCGTCCTTTACCGCAATTTTTAATTCTTTTTTGGATTTTATTATTGAACCTATTTCGATGTCATGACTCGTTTTTATAAATGTAGCCTCAAAAACTTTCAAAACAATAGTTTCATTGTCTTGGTTTAAATGGGTCCAAGCGGTGGGATATGGACTCATTCCCTTGATAAAATTTTCAATGATTTTTCCGTCTTTGGTCCAATCTATCCTGCAGTCCTCTTTAAAAATTTTTGGTGCTTCTTTTAAAGCGCTGTCATTGGTTTGGTTTTTAGGATTTACAGTACCCTTTTCTATACCCAAAAGGGTCTTTTGAATTAAATTCGCTCCAAGTACCATGAGTTTATCATGTAAGCTTCCTGCAGTATCACTTTCTTCTATGGATAGAGACATTTGGTCAATTACGGCACCTGTGTCTATTTTTTCATCAATAAAAAAGGTCGTTACTCCAGTGGTCTTTTCCCCATTTATAATGGCCCAATTAATTGGAGCGGCACCCCGGTACTGAGGCAGGAGTGAAGCATGTAGATTGAAAGTGCCTTTGGAGGGAATTTTCCACACCAATTCAGGAAGCATTCTAAAAGCAACGACAACAAATACAGCTGCATTTAAGGCCTTTAGGGTCTCAATGAATGTAGGATCTTTTAAGTTAGTGGGTTGTAAAACAGTTAATTGGTGCCTTAAAGCAGTTTTTTTTACCTCAGATTCATGTAATTTTTTGCCCCTTCCTGCGGGCTTGTCTGCTACCGTAACAACAGCTGCAATTTTTTGTCCATTTTCTACGAGTGCCTCTAAAATATATGCAGCAAATCCGGGTGTTCCCATAAAAACAATGGGCATATTATTTTTTAACATATTCATTTTGACTATTTATTTCAATGCGGCCTTCTTTTAAAAGGAACTGAATGCAATTTAAAACCAATTCTTTGGGTTTCTCTAAGGTACTTACTAATTGTCTTGAAGTGTAATTTTGCGCCACTAAAAGTGATAATATGGCGTGGCTTAGTTCATTTAAAGCCAGGTCTTGGGCGCTATTTTTTTGAATACAGTAATCACATATGCCACAGTCAGTTGATTTTTCATCAAAATAAGCCAGAAGTATTTTATTCCTACAACGCTCCTTTTGCGTCACATAGGCTATCATGGCATTGACCTTTTTGATTCTTTCTTCAAAAATGTTTTCAATGCGATTAGCAAAAGGCGCTATGGTTCTTTCATCTTCTCTTGGAAGTAGATAAACTACTTTAAGATCTGTAGTGTAGACATCTAGTGCTATGAGCTGGTCTTTGTGTAATTGGGCTAAGTCTATCTGGATGTCAGAGGTATTTTTAGTCATTTTTTTAGCCAAGAGATGGAGGTCTATTTTTGTTTCAAATTCAAAAAGGCCTCCATAGGTTCTTGAAAGATTCAAAATAATAGGTTTCATCTTCTCATTTGAATCCATATAATCGTACAACCGCTCTTTGGAGCATAGGTATTTTAATGTAGTCCTTTTGTCAAAGTTTTCCTCCAATCGAATAATGCCAAATTGATCTAAGGTTTTTAAAGCATTATAGGTTTTAAGGGTCTTTAATTCGTATTGAGAGACAAAGGCATTAAAAGAAAATTGATAGGTTTGGTCGTTTCCTTCTCCATAGGGAATTCGTAAAAAAGCATTTAATTTCCGGTACACCAACTGCACTTCTTTTAGTGCAGCCATAGGATCTATGAATTGGTTTTTAAGCTGTGTGACATCGGGCGTAGCCCATAGAATTATTGCATTTGCAGGATCTCCGTCTCTACCTGCCCTTCCAGATTCTTGGTAGTAATTTTCTAGGCTCTCAGGAATTTGAAAATGAATCACGTCACTCACATTGCCTTTGTCTATACCCATTCCAAAGGCATTGGTGGCAATCATTATTTTAGCATGGTCTTTGAGCCAATTGTTTAGGGCTGCTTCCCTTTCAATTTTAGAAAGCCCACCGTGATAAATAGCCACGCTTAAACCTTCTTTTTTTAATTCATTGGACAGAGAAGTGACCATTCTCCTACTATTGACATAGATTATGACACTTTGAGAGGCTTTGTGACAAATTTCTTTGAGGTAATACAGCTTGTCTTCTACTTGAGTGACATGATAGGAAATATTATGCCTTAAGAAAGATGCTTTGTGCCTTTGCACCACTTTTAACGACAAATTTTCAACTATATCTTGTTGTACTTTTGTTGTTGCAGTGGCTGTCAAGGCAATCATTGGGGCGTCTGTAATGGCTCTTAATGAAGTGCATTTAAGATACGCAGGCCTAAAGTCATGTCCCCAACTAGAGATACAGTGCGCCTCATCTACTGCGATAAGAGAAATCTTCATTCTAGAGAGCCTCTCTAATACCATGGGTTGCTGTAACCTTTCTGGAGACATATAAAGAAATTTGACACCGCCGTAGTCACAATTGTCTAATAACTCTATGAGTCTATCTCTGGAAATTCCAGCAGTGAGGCCTATGGCTTTTATTCCTTGATTGGAAAGTCTAGTGACTTGGTCTTGAATAAGCGCTATCAGTGGTGAGATAACCACACACACTCCGTCCATGGCCAAGGCGGGAACTTGAAAACACAAAGATTTACCTCCGCCTGTTGGAAGAAGTGCCAGTACATCTGATCCAGCTAAAACATCTTTAATAATCTCTAATTGATTGCGCTTGAAAGTGTCGTAGCCCCAGAATTTTTTGAGTATTTCAAGGGGGTCTTTAACCATACCTATATATTTTCTAACACAAAAGAAATTCTATTTTCTATGGTGTCTTTAGGTAANATAATGCTTTCGTAACCAAATCGGTCATAGGCTGCTTTTAAAAAGGGATAAATTTTTAAAGCTTCCTGATAGTCTTCGTACCGCTCATTGTCTGAGGTATATATTTCTTCCCAAGGGGGAAATATAAATACACGGTCGTATTGGTTGTCTTCGCAGGCCTTTGTAAAATGATTGGGATAGGGGGTATTTCCCCTGTCTAAGTAGGCCAATACTTCTGGAATTCCTCTGTCTAAAAAAACCAATGAAGCCTTGTTTTTATGTGCTTCCTTAAACTGGTTTACGCGACCTTCTAATAGCTTTTCGCTAAATAATAGCGGGTCTGATACAAAGAGCTGTGTAATGCCATTTTCTCGTGCTTCTAGGGTAACTTGTCTGGAAACTTCTTGAGCACATGCGTATCCCCTAAGTTCCAAGGTTTGGATCAATGTTGTTTTTCCAGTCGCTGGTCCACCAGCAAACACAATCTTTTTGGCCATAAATAGGTCTTGTAATTTAGGGACGCAAGTTACATAAAACACACTTAAATGGCTAAAAAACCTAAGTTTTAGACGTATATTTGCTTAAAATAGTTTTTGATTTGGAAGACAAAAAGACCGCAGAATTTTATCAGAGATTAAAAGACAATCTCGCTTTAAACACCCAATGGCCAGCACCCTATCTCTACAAATTTATAGTGCCATCATCAGCAGAAAAGGTGGCTGCAATTGAAGCAGTTTTTAAAAACCAGTCTGCAAAGATTTCTTCAAGAACTTCNTCAAAGGGTGCTTTCACCAGTGTATCCGTCTCTTTAGTGATTAAGAATCCAGAGGCAGTAATTGCTAATTATAGGGCCGTAGCAACCATAGAGGGGGTAATTTCCCTTTAATATGTCTGCTGCTTAAGGCCAGCTATTTGAACCAATTAATTTCAATACTAAATATTCCTTCTGCCNCATAGGAGACTTTCTATTTTTTTAGTATTTTGCAATCTTTAAAGCAGTGGCTTTATATTCTTTCCCTTAATACCTTACAATTTGGAATTAGTTTACAATTTAGAATACAACACAGAGCGTGAAATGCTTATTATACCTGAATATGGAAGACATTTTCAGAAAATGGTAGACCATGCAATTACTATTGAAGATAGAGAAGAACGCATTAAAGTAGCCAACGCTATTATTAGTGTAATGGGCAATTTGCAGCCTCATTTAAGAGATGTACCAGAGTTTAATCACAAACTATGGGACCAATTATTCATCATGTCTGATTTTAAATTAGATGTGCCTTCTCCTTTTCCAATCACTTCAAAAGAGCTTTTACAGCAAAAGCCAGATCCCTTAGATTATCCTCAAAATTTTCCAAAATACCGATTCTACGGCAATAACATCAAGAGGATGATAGATGTAGCCATGAGTTGGGAAAAGGGAGACAANCGCTCTGGATTAGAATACACCATTGCCAATCACATGAAAAAGTGTTTCTTAAACTGGAATAAGGACACTGTAGAAGACAGTATAATCTACAAACACCTTACTGAATTGAGTCAGGGGGAGATTAATCTTGAAGCCTCAGGAGAATTGCTAACAATACAGATATATTTTTACAAAATAAAATTGTTAAGACTGTACCTAATAATAGGAATAAAAAACAGCGAAGTAACAACAGCAACAACAACAACAACAATAGGTCAAAAAAACGCTATTAAATTTTAATTAATGGGTACCTTTAAAATAGAAGGAGGACATAAACTCCAAGGAAGTATTCGCCCACAGGGCGCAAAAAATGAGGCCTTACAAATTTTATGTGCCGTTTTACTCACGGCAGAAGAGGTGACTATTCATAATATCCCAGATATTATTGATGTGAACAAACTCATTTCTTTATTAGAAGACCTTGGGGTTAAGATTCAAAAGAAAGGTAAAGGNAGTTATACTTTTAAAGCAGACGACGTTAATCTAGATTACCTCCAAACACCACAATACAAAGAAGACGGAAAAGGTTTAAGAGGATCAATAATGCTTGTAGGCCCATTATTAGCACGCTTTGGCAAAGGATATATTCCAAAACCAGGCGGAGATAAAATAGGCCGTAGAAGGTTAGACACCCATTTTGAAGGCTTCATTAAGTTAGGGGCTCAATTTAGATACAACCAAGAAGAGCATTTCTATGGTGTAGAAGCGGCCCAATTAAAAGGGACTTATATGCTATTGGACGAGGCCTCTGTTACAGGAACTGCCAATATTTTAATGGCGGCTGTTCTGGCAGAAGGAACCACAACTATTTACAATGCAGCTTGTGAACCATACTTACAACAATTGTGCACCCTACTCAATAAGATGGGTGCCAAAATTAGTGGTGTTGGCTCTAATTTATTGACCATAGAAGGGGTAGAAGTGCTCAAAGGGGCTTCCCACACTATGCTTCCAGATATGATTGAGATAGGTAGTTGGGTTGGAATGGCGGCTATTACACAAAGTGAGTTAACCATCAAAGACGTAAATTGGAATATGCTGGGACAAATCCCTGCTGTATTTAGAAAATTAGGCATTAGCCTTGAGCAAAGAGGAGACGACATTTATATTCCTGCCCATACAGAGGGCTATGCTGTTCAAAATTATATTGACGGTTCTATTCTGACCATTTCAGACGCTCCATGGCCAGGCATGACTCCTGACTTATTGAGTATTCTTTTGGTCACTGCCACACAGGCAAGGGGAGAGGTGCTTATACACCAAAAAATGTTTGAGAGCAGGTTGTTTTTTGTAGACAAACTGATAGATATGGGGGCTAAAATTATTCTCTGCGACCCGCATAGGGCTACTGTAATGGGACATGATTTTAAATCTTTACTCAAAGCAACCACCATGGTTTCTCCAGATATTAGGGCTGGAGTGTCGCTTTTAATAGCAGCACTTTCCGCCAATGGTACTTCTACCATCCACAATATTGAACAGATAGACAGGGGTTATGAGCATATAGATGAGCGGCTAAGAAGTATAGGCGCCCACATAGTTAGGAGTTAATTTTACTACTATTTACCAAACTATATACCATACAAGCCTGGGCTATTCCATAGCTTAGCATGATCAGGAAATCTACTTTAGGAAAGCTGTCTAAAAACATGGATAGGGCCAGCAAGCTGTCCGATGCCAAAAACAATCTAGCCCCAATAAGCCCTGTAATATAGGATGCGTTGCTAACAGTTCCTTTTCTGATTTGTGCCGTATATGCCATGGCAGAAATAGCCATAATATATACTAAGACTGGTATTTTCAAGTCCCCAGCTTTGGGCAGTATTAGATACCCCATAATCAAAGCGTAGTTAGCCAATAATATGAATTGGAAGAGGTGTTTTTTTCTCCCTTTTTGTGTTAAAAAAATTATTGTGTATCCAATATGTGCGAACAAGAATGCACCCAGTCCTGCTATAAAAAAGAGCCCACTGTACTCTTGAAACATTAAAAAGATGTCTCCAGCTAAAGCAGCTATTATGGCAAAGACACCCCAGGGGTATAACTTTTTAGAAATAAGAGACTTTTTGGAGATAAAATAAGCCAATAAGCTAATCATGATTAGTGGCTTTGTCGCATATCTGTAACTACTAAAGTTAAAATGACTCAAGCTAGCGTCTAGCAATAGTAAACCTCCAAAACATATAAAGAATTGGAGGTCTTTTTTAGATAATACCATATTTGATTTACTGGTTTATGGGCGCAGGACCATCTATCATAGGTTCGTACACTTCATCTCCTTTACGCGTTTTGTATTCTGCTTTTACCTTAGCAACTAGTTTTGGATTGTTAAATAAATCTACCATAGTCATTCCCATTGCTTTGGCAGCGTGAATCATTCCTTTGTGGCCAATGCTCATTCCGCCACAGGCAACTACTGCCCAAGAATGCCAAGGGGTGTCTTTAGGCGCAACAGTAACCCCTAAATTAATATTGGGAACATTCCAACTCACATCGCCAACATCTGTAGACCCACCTCCAGAATTCTCTCTGGTTTCCTCCAATGGTCTAATAGCGCTATCCATGCCTACTTCTGGTTTTCCTGTAGCTGCTTGTATCTTTTTGCCAAATTCGTTTTCTGCTTCAGTGTAAGATAAGGGACCTAATAATTCTAAGTTTTGTTGCATTACAGCACCGCCAGTTCTATTGACAAGTGTTTCGTATATTCCTGAAATGAGGGATATTTTATAATCTACATTGGCCAAAATTGCAGCTCCTTCTGCCATGGCTTGAACCCTTTCGTAAACTGGTTTCATTCCAGATCTTTTAGAGTCTCTCACACGAACCCATAACCTTGAATAGTCAGGGACTACATTGACAACCTGACCACCGTCTTGTATGTGGTAGTGAATTCTCACAGTAGGTTTAATGTGTTCTCTGTAGTAGTTTATTCCGGAAGTGTATAATTCCAGTGCATCTGAAGCAGAACGGCCATTCCATGGATCTGCAGAAGCATGTGCCGCTTGCCCATAAAATTCTACTTTAAAATCGATCAATGCTAAAGAGCTCTGCACATCTGCTTTGGTATCTGCAGATGGGTGCCAGCTGATGTTCACGTCTACGTTGTCCCAAAGGCCAGCTTGGACCATCCAGATTTTTCCAAAGAATTTTTCTTCAGAAGGCGTTCCTAAAAACTTTACAGTACCTTTTATTTTTCCTGCTTCAATCAATTCCTTAACGGCAATGGCTGCTCCAAGACTACCCGCACCAAATAAATTGTGCCCACATCCGTGTCCTGCTGCCCCTTGATTCAAGGCTTCTTTCTCTGGCTGTGCTTTTTGAGATATGCCAGGTAATGCGTCAAATTCTCCCAAAACACTAATTACGGGGCTTCCAGATCCATAAGTAGCTGTAAATGCTGTGGGTATTCCAGCGACACCTCTAGTGACATTAAATCCATTTTTTTCTGCATAAGATGCCAAAATTTCAGCAGATTGGTCTTCTTGAAAAGCAGTTTCTGCTAGTGCCCAAATAGAATCACTCACGGCAATTAATGCTTGTTCGTGTTTTTCTACAGAAGCTATAATAGCCTTTTTATGAGAAGTCATTTTTTGTGCCAAAAGCGCTTGTGTGGTCAGGGCTAAAAGTCCTAGGATAAAAATTTTTTTCATGGGTGTTTGGTTGTTATTTTTTGATAAGGTAAGTTACAAAAAATACACTACCGAAAAAGTGTCCCTTAGGGTGTTTTTTTACGGGGCTTTTTAGGGACTACATGTGTGCTTAAAATTCTTTTTCCTTCTAATTTAACCAGATTCGTTTTTCTTAATCCCCACAATTGATCTGCGGCATATTTTCTGCTTTTTTCGAGGTCTATAATCGGTGCAGGATAGTCGTTACCCAATGTGAAGTTTAAAAAAGCCGCTTCTAATGGAGGCATTTTCCAAGGTTCGTGCACATAGACTTCTGGAATTAAAGCCAATTCTGGCACCCATTTCTTTATAAAAATGNCCTTTGGATCGTGGTCCAACCCATTTTTTACTGGATTGTATATTCTAATGGTATTTATTCCCGTTTCACCTGCTTGCATTTGAAGTTGGGGAAAATGAATCCCTGGTTCAAAATCTAAAAAGTGTTGCGCTAAATGTGGTGAGCAATCTTGCCAGGGTTGCCAGAGCAAATGAGTGAAGAAAGAAGCCAACATAGCCCTAAGTCTAAAATTTACAAAACCGGTTTGAACCAAGCATCTCATAGCAGCGTCTACCATGGGAACCCCTGTTTGCCCTTGTCGCCAAGCCAACTGATGCGCTGGAATTACAGTTTTATTGAGTGCTGCGTAGCCCTTATTCACAGCGTCAAACTCAATACTAGGCTCCATTTCAAATTTCTGAATAAAATGGGCTTGCCAGCTCAATCGAGATAAAAAGCCATTGATGTTTCGTTTGTTACNCACTTGTTTTTGATGGCGAGTAACGTATTGAAGTACTTGTTTGGCAGAGAGCATTCCCCAAGCCAGATAAGGAGAAATCCGACCACTATGCAGTCTGGATTCCAATGGTTTAGAATAATACTTTTGATACCCACTAATTCTTTTGGTCATAAAACTATGCAAGTATTTCCAGCCATTTAAACTTCCACCAATTTGAATGCCTTTTTTATGGGTAATGTTTAATTCCAAAGGAACTAGTTTTAGCGCGGCACTTAAACCATCTATTTCTGATGCGGTATAATAGGTGGTAGGNAGGAAGCTGGGGATATGGATAGGTNCTTTCATTTNACTGATCCAATGGTCCCGCCATTTTTGTCGGTTTTTCAGTGCCCTCCACAAACCATTTTGAGCAAATTCATGCCAGTGAATACTGTTTTGAGTACACCATTTTTTTACCGCTTTATCTCTTGTGTAAGTGATATCCATTCCCGCTTCCATATGAGAATACAGGGCTTTAATAGGTTCTTTGGAATGAATTTTTTTAAGTATTTCAGGAATATAGTCGGAGAGGATTAAAATTTTAGTGTCGTATTCTTTTAGTTTTAACTGAATTTCTTCTAATCCTTCTTGTATAAAATCTATATGTAAGTCACTGTAATGAGGGTCTTGAGTCCAAAAGCTTTCAAACGAATAGAGCAGTAGCACCTTTTCGCCACTCGCAAAAGCCCGGGTTAAGGGTTCGTGGTCATCTAGTCTTAGATCTCTTTTAAACCAAACAACAACCATTTTAAGCCAAAGCCTTTTTATAAGTAGCCAGGCACCTTTCCCTGGCCATTTTATGATCTACTATTGGACTGGGATAAGTAAGTTCACCTAAATCTGAGACCCACTTTTTAAGGTAAATATGCTGTTTGTCAAATTTGTCTATTTGGGTGGTAGGGTTAAAAATTCTAAAATAAGGTGCAGCGTCTACTCCAGATCCAGCAGCCCATTGCCAATTTCCAACATTACTAGCCAATTCAAAGTCCAATAATTTTTCTGCAAAATAAGCTTCGCCCCACCTCCAATCAATCAATAGGTGTTTGCAAAGAAAACTAGCCACAAGCATGCGAACCCTATTGTGCATGGTTCCTGTGGCATTGAGTTCTCTCATTCCAGCGTCTACCAAAGGATAGCCTGTTGTGCCATTTTTCCAGTGTTCAAACTCCGCAGCATTATTTCTCCATTCAATGCGATCGTAAGCAGGTTTAAATGCATTAGTAGGGGTATGTGGAAAATGCCATAATATTTGCATGAAGAACTCCCTCCAAATAAGTTCACTCAAGAATACTTGGTTTTTTTGTCCTTTGGCTTTTTGAACAAGTGCCCTAATAGATACTGTCCCAAACCTAAGATGTGGTCCTAATTTAGAGGTGCCGTTTTCTATACTCGGAAAATTCCTTTTTGCCTCATATGCTTCTATGAGCGCTGAAGTAACCGAATATTGAGGTACTTCAATTTCTGCAGAAGAAAAGCCTAGAGCTTTCATATCATGAAGACTAGTATTCATTTTGTATAGGTTTTCAAGCGGCATATCTATTGCTTGAAATCCGTTGGGGTATTGCTGTTCAAAAATACTTAACCATTTATTCTTATAAGGCGTATAAACTACATAAGGTTTGCCGTCTTCTTTAGTGACCTGGTCTTTTTCAAAAACTACCTGGTCTTTAAAGGAGTGAAAATCCACTGATTTAGTGGCCAAATAAGCTTTAATCTCTAAGTCTCTTTGTACTGCATAGGGTTCATAATCTTCATTGGTGTACACCCCACACACTTTAAAATCATTTGCTGCTTCTAATAGGGATTTAAATACATTTAATGGACTGTTGTGGTAAGACTGAACCCCTGATTGAAACTGCGTATTGAAATGCTGGTTTATTTCATGTAATTGGTTCACAATAAATTGAAGCCTTGGGTCTTTTTCAGGAAGCATATCCAAGATTTCTGTGTCAAAGATAAAAATAGGCAATACTTTTTTCCCACTTAAAAGGGCCTTAGACAATCCAGTATTGTCATTGTATCTCAAATCCCTTCTAAACCAAAAAATGACAATTTCTTCCTTCATAAATACCTGCTTAAACTCAATAAATATTTTTTCTAAGCCTGTTAATGTACGTTTAAACTTCCCATTCCACCATCTAATCCAATGATTTGTCCACTCATCCAGCTGCTTTTGTCTGAAAGTAAAAACACAGTCATTTCAGCAATATCAACCGCTGTACCNACTCTTTTTAATGGGTGCCTTGCATCCATCATCTCTTTTTTCTTATCGTTGTTTAATAAGCGTCCGGCCAATGGGGTATTGGTTAGCGATGGTGCAATACAATTCACCCTAAGTTTGGGTGCATTTTCAGCAGCAATAGACTTTACAAAACCTTCAACAGCGCCCTTTGCCGCTGCTATACTGGCATGAAATGGCATACCCATTGCCACTGCTACAGTACTGTAGAACACCATACTACTTCCCTCACTCATTTTTGGCATAATGGCCTGAACAATAGGTAGCATAGCAAAGAAATTTATTTCCATATCTGCTCTAAAAGCTTCGTTAGAGAGCATTTTAAGTGGCTTTAAGTTAATAGAGCCTGGACAGTACACAAATCCATCTATGGGCACATTAATTTCATCTATAGGGAAGGTGTCTGTAAGTACATCAAAAACGCTGTGGTTTACATGAGGCAATGAAACTTCTGGAGCAGTTCTTGAGAATAAATGTACTTGGTGTTCTTGAGACAATATTTTTACTGTTTCAAGTCCAATGCCATGAGAGCCTCCTATAATAACAATATTTTTCATAATTAAATCTTTTTTAAACTTAGGGTTGTT
>JGI26088J50261_1001701_pt1 | contig 11642 bp, 12 predicted proteins | sample SaaInl1SG_22_DNA_FD_50261 | JGI IMG/M metagenome (IMG submission 50261)
CAGCAACTGGCCTTCCCGGCACAAACGGTGCATTGGCGCCAGTTGCCCCGCTTCTCGGTGGCGGTGATGCAATCAATAACGCCCTATCGGAAACCATCATCTTTATGGCACGAACAGTGATTGACCCGAGCGCATCAACACAGCCGCATTCGGTCTTTTGGCGCAAACCGAACCCCAAATAAATCGCCAAGCACTAACGTTCAAAGGCGAGTCCAAACCCAGGTTCGCCTTTTTGCTGTCAGCGGCAAATAAGTTAAATTTTTAGGGTTTTTGCCTTGCCGTAAAGGCGGCGTGTTTCGGCAACATAAACATCTTTAAGGATATGACCATCGGCAAAAAGCTGGCGAATGGCCAGCATTTCCTGCTCAATCGCGGCCAAGGCCGCATCATCGTCACCTTGCGTCTTCTCGACACCATTGCGCTTGAAAAACTGAAACCCATCTTCGGTTCTAGCCTCAGACACATTTGCCGTATCAGCTTTGACAGCATGATCGCGTGACTCCGTACCCGATTTTGCCTGTTTGCCAAGCAGAATCTGTACAATCCGAAGTACAATCCACAGCCCAATAAAGCCAGTGACAACAGCCAGACCCGCAACGACATAACGCCCATTCGGGTTCGCCAGCAAAATGCCAAGCAACGGAAGCTCAACAAAGACTGGCGATGGCACCAGCAGCAAAAACTGGTCGATAAGAGTTTCAATCATTTGCATCAATTCGATCATATTGGTTTTTTGCACAATGAAAAGGTAAACGCCATTAACAATACACAACTAGAATTAATAAAATCTTAACCAAGGATTGAAAACATCCAAAAGATCAGACATTCGCCAAGTTTGCAAAATTCTTTCGGCCAGTCTGCAAGAACAGTGGTGATATTGTCGCGATCAAACTTGATGACCGTAGCATAACCATTGCCGAAATCGACATTAAATCCAACATTATTCATCTGGAAAATCTGGCAAGCACGCCTTTGCCAAGAGCAGTTGAATGGTAGCATCTTGCCCGCCAGCAAGAGATGATTTCCGATAGTTTGCGCAATTTGCGCGATCAGGGGCTGTTTGTGGCAAGTGATGCTGACCTCGATTGCGAAATATATGAAAAAGAATTCACCACGCTTGTCGATGGCCTATCAACCATCATTGAACCGCTGATGATTGTGTTTGTCGGAGCCATGATTGGGGTGATGGTTGTGGCACTCTACCTTCCCATCTTTTCCGCAGGTAATGCGATCCACTAGCCCTCGATGGTTGATTCCAAACGGCAAACCAACCTATGATCATGCCGTTAATATCAATCATTTGGGAAAGCAGAATCATGCAGCATGTCAGCTTTATCCGCATGGACGAAGGCACCGCGGAAGATTATGCCTTTTTGAATACACTTGAAGATGAATTTGTTGCAGCTTTGCCCGACCGTTTGCTTGCTGCCCTTACCAGCCTTGAGGACTCGCTTGCTGGTTACCAGATCAACCGGCTTGAGCATTCATTGCAATCTGCCACGCGTGCCGAGGCTGATGGAGCTGATATCGAGCTGATTGTTGGCGCATTGATTCACGATCTTGGTGATGATCTGGCACCGCTTAACCATTCCCAGCTCGCCGCCGCAATCATTCGCCCCTATGTTCGCGCCGAAGTGGCATGGATTATCGAACATCATGGCGTTTTCCAGATGTATTATTACGGCGATGCGATGGGGGTTGATAAAAATGCCCGTGATATTTGCCGCGACCATATCTGGTTTGATAGCTGCGAGCAATTTTGCCGTGATTGGGATCAGATGGCCTTTGATCCCGATTATCCAACCAAGCCATTAGCGCATTTCGAACCAATGCTTCGCGAAATCTTTACCCGCCCACCCTTTGATCCGGCGATTATCAATCCGGCCAACTAGCCGGTCACCTACAAAAGCAATTCATCTTTCCACCATTTACCAAAAAGGGCAGAACCCATGTCAAAAACCCTGTTGATCACTGGTGCCAATCGCGGCATCGGCTTTGAAATGACAAAACAGGCGGCCGAACGCGGCGATCAGGTCATTGCCTGCGCCCGCAATGTTATGGAAGCCCCTGATCTGGTTGCGCTTGCCCGTGACAATCCGGCAATCAGCCTTCTTGGGCTTGATGTGACCGCCGAGGCTGATATGAAACAAATCGCCGCCGGCATGACCCGCAAAATCGACATTCTGGTTTGTAATGCGGGGGTGCTTAATGGCTATGGCGGCCTTGAAGATCCGGCACATCACAGCCGCGCCATTGAATCGGTTCTGATGACTAATATTGCCGGTGTCTTTTTCACCGCACGATCATTTTTACCGCATTTGCTGGAACCCGCTGATGGCGATAATCACCCATCTGGCATGACCGGTAAAATTGCGGTCATTTCGTCAATTATGGGCAGTCAGGAACGTGCCAGCAGCAATGCACCGATCTATCGTGCCTCCAAAGCTGGCGCAACCAATATTGCCCGAACGCTTGCTGCCGAACTGGCGCCGCGCGGGGTTGCGGTTGGTGCCTATCACCCGGGATGGGTGCGAACCGATATGGGCGGGGGTGCCGCCGATGTTGCACCGGCAGATAGCGCGGCTGGGCTTTTGGCACGTTTCGATGCGCTTGATCTGGCAACAACCGGCATTTACGAAAGCTATCGCGGCGAGCCATTGCCATTCTAACCGCCTTGGTGGCCGCTAAATAAGCTGGATCGCCAGTGCAAAGGCGCTAATGCCGCAAAGCAGCGAAAAGATCAGACGCTTGCTAATGAACATTGCCAGTAATCCGCCGCCTAGCCCGATCAGGCGGTGATCGAGGCCGGTGGTTGCCAATACGCCCGTTGGATGAACTAATATCAGCAATAAAACCGCCGAAACCATGGCATAGGCCATTGTGTTGACCCATCCCATCACCGGCCCGTCAGCCGGAATGCGCGATGCCANAATAACTCCGGCAATCCGCCAGATGATCGTTCCGATAATCGCGCAGAATACCGCTGCCCATGATTGGAAGAAACCGTAATCTTCCATTATGTCATCTGCCGCATCATCATCGCCCTATTGCACCGGCTCGAGATGCCATTTGGCAATGAACCGGCTGTAAAGGCTGGCCAAACTGCCGCCAAGAATACCAGCAATCAGAATGGCCCATTCACCGGCAAATGGAAAAAACACCGGGCTTAGAACACCGCCAATCAAGACGGCAAGCCGGTTCGCCTTTTGCCGCGCATTGATGATCAAAAGCAAGATATAGATTGGCGTGATAAAAATCACCACGCGCAAAATATCCGGCGGCAATAGATCACTTAAGAAGAACCCAAAGATTGTACCAAGAATGCCAAAGGCAAAAATCGTCAGGGCAAAACCCTGATAATATGGCAATAGCAGATGTGGGGGGTATTTTTGCTGCACCAGCCCTAAATTCGCCCATGCCGTAATTGCCAGAAACTGCATCCAGAAGATTCGTTTCCATAGGGGCAGATTATGCGATTTTAGATGCATCATATCCGCCGCCGAAATAACCATCAGCAACATCCGCATATTCGCCAGCGATACCGCGACAAAAATGATAAATAAAGATGCGCCTGCCGAATAAAGGCTGGCAAAGGCCACCTGCCCGGGCATCCCCCAAACGCCAAGCGAGGTCACAAGCGCCATCCAAAAATCGAACCCAGATTCNCGGGCGATTGTGGAAAATCCGGCCATCGTAATGCCAAGCGCATAACAAGGCGCGCGCAACGCATCAATCGCGGCGTTACGGCGGGTCTGGCTGGCATTTAGCGCGTAAAATTCAGGATTGGCCATGCGGTCTCATGATGGGGCGAGTGCCGAATAATTGTCGGTCGAATCATTGAAACAAAAATCACGGGGTCAAAAATCATGTCTTTTGTGACCGATCAGCAAACCAGCCAGCCACCATCGGTGTAAGGTAAAGCGGTAATTGATAGGCTGCAACAAAAAGCGCAAATAGCGGATCGGCGGGTAGCGCGGCAAAATACAGCCCAAGATTACGGTTGCCAGCAACAACCGCAACCGAACGCGTGCCTTCGGGAAACGGCATGGCTTTGCCCGATGCAGCGCGGCCAAAACGGCCAAGCAATCGGCCACCGGCAAAAACCAATGCCTGCGAGCCGAAATTCAGCCCAAAAACAAGTCCAAGACAAGCCAGCGCCAAAATTGGCACGGCCATGACCATCGCGCCAATGCCGTCAAAAACCGGAAGAAGAAAGGCAAGCATCGACAAGGTTGACACCCCATCAAGCTGGTGCTGGTTGGCCTCGATCCGGTCTTCACCAAGAATCTTTTTGGCAAGTAACGCCAATAATAGCCCACCACCAAGAATGACGCCTAGCCGCAAACAGAGCATTGCTGATGATATCGGCACCGCCGCGCCAAGAAGATATTCACCAAGATAAGGGCCGGTAAAAGGTGCCAGCAAATTTGTCAGAACAACAATTTCCATCGCAATCGGCGCGGTAAACCCCAAAAAGATGCACATCCAGATCGTCGTACCAATTGGCGGTGCCACCGCATACCAAGTCACCAATGGCAAGAAATGATCGGGAAGCCCAAACCATTTTGCCACGGTGAAAAAAACCACTGGCACAATGATTAAAAGACCAAGCGAAATGGCAAAATTGCGGATTAATCTTTGCGGTTGAAGCGCGGCTTTTAAAACCGCGCTGATATCAAGCCGTACCAGTGCCGCGCCAATCAGAATCGCAAGGATATAGGGCGCAGCCGGTTTGAAAAAGGCACCGCTGCTTGGCAATAGCAAGGCCAGCACCACCCCAAGCGGCAACAAAATACGAGCATGACGCCCGCTTGCCGCGAGAAGCCAAAGAAACAGATGAAAGTTCATCCGGCTATTGTTTACCGCCCTGAACGATACGGTCAAGGATCATTGCACAAAACAAAATGGCAAAGCCTGCCAAAATGCCCTGACCAACATTGGCATATTGAAGCGCTTCAAGGACATCTTCACCAAGACCTTTCGCCCCAATCAGCGATGCCACAACAACCATGGCAAGGCTTAACATAATCGTTTGATTAACACCGGCACGAATTGACGGGCTGGCAAGCGGCAGGTCAACACGGGTTAACAGATACCATTTGCTAGCACCATAGCTGATCGCTGCTTCGCGCACGCTTTCCGGTACCCCGCGAAGCCCCAAAACGGTCAATCTTACAACCGGCGTTCCACCGAAAATCATTGTCGTGACAACAGCCGCTGGTTTGCCGGTGCCAAAAAAAGCAATCACCGGAATCATGAAAACAAAGGCTGGCATTGTTTGCATGAAATCCATAATCGGCCGGATAAATGAATATAAACGCGGCCGCCGCGCACAAAACATTCCCAACGGAATGCCAATCATGATTGACAGACAAGCCGCCGTTCCCAGCAATGCCAATGTGGTCATAGCTTTTTCCCAAAAGCCCAAAAGCCCCATATAGCCAAGAAAGGCTCCCGACCAGATCGCCGCCCTAAGACCCGCAGCAAGTCCAGTCAGCAAAATGATAAAGCTGATAATCACCACCCAAGGCGTGCTTACAAAAAGCAGTTCAAGAAAATCAAGCACCATTCGGATGCCATAGGTAATCAGATCGAACAGCGCCTCGCCATTCGCAACGGCGCCATTAAAAAACCATTCAACCCAGCCGATTGCCTCAAGCCGGATAAATTGCTTGGTCGGGAAATCAGCCAAAACTGAAAAGGCTTGCGGAAATGAATAATGGGTAATCGTTGTGCCAAAAATAATGCCGGTAAACACCACACTCAATGCAATATGCTGGATCTGCATGCCAGGTGATATTTTCGGATTTGACAACCACATGAAAAAGCGCTTTTCCAGCACCGGATTGGCCATAACGGCCTGCACAATCTTGATCACAAGCAAGAAGCTTAGGCCAAAAGCAACAATCGTAAGGCCTGAATCTTCAAGCTGCTGTGCCTCGGCACGAATACCGCCAATACTGGCCTCAAGCGAGTCAACAGCGCGCTGATAAACAGCCGCTTTTTCCAAACCCTTGTCCAAAGCAGATTGTAATTGCGCCTTGCGAAGCGCCAATGTGCCTTCAATTTGGCTGATGCGTAACCAAGCATCGGCAGCCAAATCACCAAAAGCACCGCGAATAACCTGAACCCAGCCAAAGGTTTCGAGAATCAAAAACGCCAATCCCCAATTCCAAATTGACCTTGCCCCATACCAGATCGGGCCAAGCAAAAATGCCCAGATATTGAAGGTCCACAGAAATTTTGACTGGCTACCAATGCGCGAAAATTGGTTTCTGTAATAATCGCTATTGCTGATGACAAAGCTTGTTAACAGCTGATCACGTTCAGCCTGCATTGCCGAAACATCTGATTTAAGTGGTGAATGATCGCGTGTATTCATGATGTTTCTGTGCCTTCAACAACGGTTTGCAGCAATCTTTTATTTGAAATCACCCCAATCGTTTTCTGGCCTTTCACCACCCGAACCGGACCTTCCTTTTCCATTGAAAGGCGGATGATATTGGTCAGATTTTCATCTTCGGAAACAATGGCACCCGTTGTTGGCAATTGACCATTTGCCTTTTCATATGCGGCAACCGANTGCATGATTGCNCGCGCNCGCACCACCTTCAAACGTGAAATACCCGCCACAAATTCAGCCACATAATCATCAACCGGATTGGTGATAATATCCTCTGCAGTGCCGGTTTGAATAACCCGACCATCGCGCATGATCGCGATACGGTCGCCAACACGCACCGCCTCATCAAGATCATGCGTGATAAACACCGTGGTCTTTTTCATCACCGCCGCAAGCTTGATGAATTCATCTTGCAATTGCCGGCGGATAAGAGGGTCAAGGGCGCTAAAGGGCTCATCCATCAACAGCACATCAGGATCGGCTGCCAAAGCCCGCGCAAGGCCAACGCGCTGCTGCATACCGCCTGACAATTCATGGGCAAATTTATTACCCCAGCCATCCAGCTCGACCATGCTTANAATTCGTTCGGCCGTCTCCATACGCTGATTCTTGTTAAGATTGCGTATTTCCAGCGGCATGGCAATATTTGCCAGAACCGAACGGTGCGGCAATAGCCCAAAATTCTGGAACACCATACCGATTTTTTGATTCCGAAATCGCTGAAGGTCGGCAGAACCAAGCTGGCGCACATCGACATTATCAACAATCACCTTGCCCGATGTCGGCTCAAACAGCCGGTTTATATGCCGAACCAGCGTTGACTTGCCACTGCCCGACAGTCCCATAACGCAGAAAATTTCACCGCGACGGATATCAAGCGAGACATCCGCAACCCCAACAACAGCGTTATATTCTTCGAGGATTTGCTGTTTCGACAGCCCCCTATCAAGAATGGCCTGCATGGCGCTATCGGCGTTATCGCCAAAGATTTTCCACACATTCTCAATCTTGATCACAACATCATCCTGTTGTGCGGATTGCGTCTTTTTTGTTTGAGCCTGCATGGGTTTATATTTCCGTGTCTGCAAAATTTTGCACAAAATCTGATGCTCGGCGTTATTTCATAAAAATTTTTAAAGAAAATCAATCACAGCCAATGAAAAGAGACGCCACGTTAAAAAGTGGCGCCTCATTATTTTGTTTGGTTTAACCTACATGCCAAGCCAGCCGTCGACGCGCTTGGAATTATTCTTAATCCATTCGCGGGCGACTTCACCTGCATCGCGTCCTTTGCCTGCAACTTCAAAGGCAAATGTGCTGACATCTTTTGCATCAAGCTTCATATTAGCCAAAAATTCGGCAATGGCCGGAGACCGTGACGCCAGTGACTTTGAATAGGCCACCTGTACCTGCTTTAGCGCATCTTTTGAGGCAACATAGGAATCAGTAAACCAAGTTGGCGAGTCTGACGGCTGAACCATCTTGTATTTTGCTGGCTCGTTCTTTGGCTCGGTCAGCATGACCACATCAAACATTGCCCAGATCGCATGTGGCTCGTAGCAATAAAACGCATAGCCCTCGCCCTTGGCAATCGCATCTTTGATCCGTGCTGTCTTGACGCTTTCCTCGGCCCGAATTGGCTCGATGAAATTCATCAATTTATAATCACGAACCTTGACTTCATTTACATTGGCAGATGCCCATCCGGGTGCGCCAATCCACATTTCACCTTTGCCATTGCCGTCACTGTCCATTTTTGCAGCAACGTCAGGGCGGCCTAGATCGGCGATATCGGTAATGTTATTCTCTTCGGCAAATTTGCGTGGCACGCAAAAGCCCTGATTACCGATATAATGATTTCCGCTCAACGCAACAGTGCCAGCACCTTTCACATATTTGTTGGTAAAGGATTCCTGATTAGGCAACCAGACATCTGGATGGACATCAATATCGCCCTTGCCCTGATCCATGGCTTGGAAAATGGTCGCATTATTGCCCGGAACCAACGTTGCTTCACCACCAATACGCTCAATAACCACGGCTTGAATCAAATGTGCAATAGCCTGTGCGCCAGTCCATGACGGCGTGCCAATTGCCACTTTTTCTGCTGCCATTGCGCCGCTTGACATTGCGCCAATCACCGCCGCACTAGCGATACCAATCAAGGATTTTTGAAGTGACTTACGATTCATTTTTATCTCCCTAGTTTGTTTGAAGGCTAATAATAATATTTAACCATCCACCACCATGGCCGATGGGTTTAGTCTAAACGCATTATCCATTTGCCGCATTTTCTGCCAATTGGTTGCCATAGGCAAATAATGCCGCTGCGCCACCAGTATGCAAGAAGATGACATCTTTGTCAGACTCGAAAAAATTCTGACCAGCAAGNCCGATCATGCCTGCAAGCCCTTTGCCCGAATAAACCGGATCAAAAAGCAGCCCTTCACGCCGTGCGATCAGGTTAATGGCGTCAAGCGTGCCTTNGGTTGGTTGGCCATAACCAGCGCCAACATAACCATCATCGACAATCACTTTTTCAACACCAAGCGGCGTATCGGTCAATTGTGCAGATGTTAAAACTGCCAGTTTGTGAACCGCGGCAATTTGTTTCTCCTCAGGCTGACGAACGCTAATCCCCATAACCGGAATTGTTGATCCGGCTGCATGCAGACCCGCCAGCATACCAGCATGCGTTCCCGCACTTCCCGTTGCCAGCACAATCCAGCCAACGTCAAGATTATTAGCTTTGATCTGGTCAAGCAATTCATAGGCGCAGGAAACATATCCAAGCGCGCCAATCTCGTTTGAACCACCGCCTGGAATAAAATAGGGTTTACGGCCAGCCGCAGCCAGCTTTTCGGTCACCGCCATCGCTTCGGCATTCATATCCAGACCCGCTGGCCGAAATTCGAGGCTGGTGCCAAACATCTGATCGAAAAGAACATTGCCTGTGGTTTCGTAATCATCCGCCCGATCCGGCACACGCCGTTCCAAAAGCGCGTGGCAATCAAGNCCAAATTTGCAGGCGGCAGCGGCCGTCTGACGNACNTGATTTGANTGAACCGCGCCCTGTGTCACCACCATATCNGCGCCTTTTTCAATCGCATCAGCAATCAAAAATTCCAGCTTGCGCGTTTTGTTGCCACCGGTCGCAAGGCCGGTGCAATCATCGCGTTTGATCCATAGNCTTGGNCCGCCAAGCGATTCACTCATCCGCGGCATAAATTCCAACGGNGTNGGCTGGTGACAAAGGGGAACTGAAGGAAATTCGCTTAGCTTTTTAGCCATTCTATGGCATCCGTTCTTTTGATAGAGTTAAACCGAATACGCCGTGTGCGGCGCGAAATAATATCAAAAAACTTGACGCGCTTTTATCAGAAATGCCAATGTTTATTTTGCATTCACATGATGCGTTTTTTGCATGGAGCAATCATAATCATGGATTTTCAATGGTTTGATGACCTGGCAGCCGTTCAGGAAACTGGCCATTTCTCATTGGCCGCACGAAAATCACATATAAGCCAGCCCGCCTTGAGCCGACGCATCAAGGCTTTGGAAGATTGGGCCGGATTTTCACTTGTTGACCGCCGCTCGCGCCCTGTCAGGCTGACACCAGCTGGCGAGCAAATCCTTGATGTGGCTTTGTCATCTTTCAAACGGCTTGCTGATGAACGGAATATTTTGCAACAAAGCAATCTGATGACCGATCGCTATGTTGTTCGTTTTGCCGCCCAGCATTCGGTGGCTTGGCGATTTTTTCCCGATTGGCTGCAAGGCTTTGAAAATAGCTTTGGGCCAATTATGTCCCGCCTTCGGGTTGATGATCTTCCTGATTGCATAAGCAGTTTTCTGGCTGGCGATGTTGATTTTCTAATTGCCTATAATAACCCGCTTATTGATGGACGCGCGGGCGGTGCCATCAGCGAGGCCATCGAAATTGGAACCGACAGGCTGGTTCCGGTCAGCAAACCTGATGAAAATGGCCGCCCCTTGTATTCATTGGATGAAGACACCAGCGCCTCGCTTCCTCATATCGGCTTTTCTCCCGGATCATCACTTGGCAAGCTGTTTTCGCGCCATATGGCTGGCCGCATTGATCGCGACCGGTTAAAGCCGGTTTATCAAAATTCGATGGTTGGCGCGCTTCGGGTTCGTGCTTGGAACGGTTCGGGGGTGTCGTGGCTTCCGCACAGCCTGATTGCCGCTGACATTCAGACCGGCGTTCTGTGCCGGGCTGGTGCCGATCAATGGGATATTGGCCTCACCATCAATCTTATGCGCCTAAAACGCAAGCAGGACAGCCAGCTTGATCATATCTGGCAGCATGTAAGAACTAGCGCATCAGCCAAACAATAGCCCCTAGCGTAACGGCTAAAATCTACGGTCAAAATCAAAGGCCAAAACCAAAACCAAAGGACAGCCAGAGATGGATTTCACCACCGACTTTATCAGCAGCACAAACATCCATGACGGGGTTGGCATTCATTTTCGTATGGCCGGAACGGGGCCGCCGCTGTTACTGCTTCATGGTTATCCACAAACCGGTTATATGTGGCATAAGATTGCCCCTGCCCTTGCCAGCCAGTTCAGCGTTGTGATCCCCGACCTTCGCGGCTATGGCGATAGTGACAAACCCGAAACCGATGCCACTCACAGCCCCTATTCAAAACGCGCTATGGCGGCAGATATGATGGCGCTGATGACCCGTTTGGGACATGATCATTTCGCCGTTGCTGGCCATGATCGCGGCGGGCGTGTTGCCCATCGTTTGGCGCGTGATAACCCTGATGCGGTGACCCATCTTGCCGTGCTTGATATCGCACCAACCGAGGCGATGTATGGCACGACCGACAAGGCGTTTGCCACCGCCTATTACCATTGGTTCTTTTTGATTCAACCAGCCCCCTTTCCCGAAACTTTGATCGGCCATGATCCGGAATTTTTTCTGCATCATAAGACCGGTCATTGGGGTCGCACCAAAGGCGCCATTACCGATCAGGCCTTTGCTGAATATTTGCGCTGTTTTAAAAATCCGGCCACCATTCACGCCAGTTGCGAGGATTATCGTGCCGCAGCCAGCATCGATCTAGACCATGACGCTGCCGATAATGGCAAAAAACTGAAAATGCCGGTTCTGGCGCTGTGGGGCGATGTTGGATTTGTTGGCAAACATTATGATGTGATTGGCGAATGGCAAAATTATGCCAGCCATGTTGAGGGGCAAGCGATCAATAGC
>JGI26088J50261_1001704_pt1 | contig 11615 bp, 13 predicted proteins | sample SaaInl1SG_22_DNA_FD_50261 | JGI IMG/M metagenome (IMG submission 50261)
AGGCTCTCGGTCACGTGAGTGTTTTCCCAGTAGTGCCGGGATTTGCATCAGACTCTGCATCAGTTTTCGGTGCGTCAGCTTGCGAGCCCGATGGTGAGGATAGCGGCGTATCGGTATTGTCGAGGGGTGTTCCAATATTACTTAGGTCGTTGCTTAGGTCGTTATGTAAGTCGCCGCCTATTTGGTTGAGTTGGGACTGCACAGGTTCTGTTATCGAGGCGACATCCTCTTTCAGAGCATTGGCATTATCGCGCAGCTCTTTCATCACGGCGTCGTTATGAAGCTCTCTTTCAACATCTGCACGCACTTCGTTGAAGCTACGGCGAATGCGATTCACCCATACCATGGTTGTGCGAATTGCACCCGGTAGTCGTTCGGGCCCAATGACAAGCAGCCCAACAATGCCGACCAGCAGCAATTCGGAGAAGCCCATATCAAACATGCGTCAATCTCCGCGAGATCGTTAGCTTCAAGCTTTTTTGTCGTTGTCGTTGCCGCTGTCACTGCCGTTTTTGTCATCGGCCTGCTCGCGCGTTTGAACGGTGCTATCAGCACTGTCTTCGCCGGCTTTATCGGCGTCATCTTTTATACTGCTTTTAAAACCTTTAATCGCTGTGCCGAGATCGCTACCAATATTCTTAAGGCGTGAGGTGCCAAAAAGCATCACGACGATCGCTAAAATAATGAGCAGTTGCCAAATACTGATTCCGCCGAGCATAAAAACTCCTCGATTGCTGTTGGTTGTGTCAGCTATAGGGCTGCCACGTTAACTTTTTAAACTCACCCCAGTGTTGCTGGTACCCTTTAAGAGCGGAGCATTTAAGGCGGAGCATTATGCCCTGTTCGGGCGGCTTTTTCTTCTAATCCAGACAGGCCAAAGCGTTCTTTTAAAATATCAGTAACCGCGTCTGGATTCATATCGAGATGCGCGAGCATCACCATGGAGTGAAACCACAGGTCTGCCACTTCGCCGGCCAAGGCACGTTGTGCGGCATCGCTGGGCTGCGTTTCCAGATCCTTGGCGGCCAAAATTACCTCGGTGGCTTCCTCGCCAATCTTTTCTAGGATCTTGTTCAGACCTTGATCATACAGTGAGGCGACGTAGGAGCTTTCGGCTGCCGATGACTTACGCTGCTCAAGGATTGTATTCAGCGCGGTAAGAATATCGCTCATGAGGGCTCCTCTTCCAAGATCCAGCTATCGCCTAGCGGCCGATAAAAAAAGCAATGCTTACGTCCTGTATGACAGGCCGCCCCACCAATTTGATGTACTTTTAGTAGTAGCGTGTCGCCGTCACAATCGAGGCTGATGCCGACAAGTTCTTGAACGTTACCCGAAGTTTCGCCTTTTCGCCAAATCTCACTCCGCGATCGGGACCAATAAACAGCGCGTTGTTCTGCGAGTGTGAGTGCCAAGGACTCTGCGTTCATCCAGGCCATCATCAGCACTTCGCCCGTACTCACATCTTGTGCGATAGCAGGTATTAGCCCCTCCGCATTCCAGCGGGGACTCATTGTTGTTGGTGTATTCGGGTCGATCATCATTGCTACATTATGCCAGAGCTATTTAAGAGCGGTGTTTGAGCAGAGCAAGTGCAAATAATGCGGCGCCAGCACCTGCAACCCATGGGAGCGTAGGCGTCATTGCTGTGGCAATCACTGCACTCGCAGCCCCTAGTGTACCCGCCGCGGTCCAAAGCGTGTGGGTTTGCTTGACTTCGCGCACGGGTGCAGAGGCTTTGAGTCTTGAAAAACCAGATCGGGAATAATAGGCAGGGTCTCTAGCCATGCAGGTGCATCCGCTTGCAGGCGCTTAAGAACCGTTTGTGGGGCATAGCGTTCAGCAAGCCATCGCTCTAGATAGGGCTGTGCAGTGTCCCAGAGGCTGAGCTCAGGGTAGAGCTGCCTTCCTAGTCCCTCGATATTGAGCAATGTCTTTTGGAGTAAAACCAACTGTGGTTGAACTTCCATATTGAAGCGCCCGGCCGTTCTAAACAGTGTGACTAACATGTGGCCAAAAGATATTTCACCGAGGGGACGCTCAAATACTGGCTCACACAGTGTGCGCATAGCGGCTTCAAACTCGGCTACCGGCGTTTCTGGGGGAACCCAGCCACACTCCACGTGCAGTTTTGCCACCAGTCGGTAATCTTGCTTGAAAATAGCGAGCAAGTTGCGCGCCAGGTAATACAGATCTGATTCGTCTAGCTGGCCTACGATGGCGCAGTCAACAGCCAGATATGTGGGATTTGCGGGGTTCGACGCGTCGACAAAAATATTGCCTGGATGCATATCAGCGTGGAAGAAGCTGTCGCGAAACACTTGTGTGAAGAAAATCTCGACGCCGCGTTCAGCGAGTAGCTTCATATCGACACCACGGGCATTGAGGGCCGCTATGTCGCTGACGGGTATGCCGTTTATGCGTTCGGACACCATGACATTGGCGGTTACTAGCGGCCAATGCACTTCGGGTACGTAAACCAGTCCAGAGTCGAGGAAGTTCCGTCGTAATTGCGATGCATTGCCCGCTTCTCTGCGGAGGTCAAGCTCATCGAGCAACGTTCGTTCATAGTCAGCTGCTACTTCCGAAGGGCGGAGCCTACGGCCGTCTTTAAGGGTTTTTCCCAGCCAAAAGGCAAGCTGTTTGATGAGTGCAAGGTCTGCGCGAATAGTGCTTTCTATCCCGGGTCGCAATACTTTGACTACAACGCTCTCGCCAGTGGGCAAGACGGCAGCGTGGACTTGTGCAACTGACGCCGCAGCGAGTGGTGCGTGTTCAAACTCAGAAAAGAGCGTGTCGATGCTAGATCCCAGCGATTGTTCGATCAGCACCACGGCTTCTTCGGTCGAAAAAGGCGGTACTTGATCTTGCAGAAGCGCTAACTCGTCGGCGATATCATCGGGCAGTAAATCTCTGCGAGTGGATAACAGCTGACCAAATTTGATGAACACAGGGCCCAGCGCTTCTAGAGCTTCACGAAGCCGCCGCCCTCGGGCTTGACTCGCATCAACCTGTCTAACGGGACACAAGGCGACCAGTAAGCGCACTGGCCAAGGGCGACGCTCATTAGGTAGCAACGTGTCGAGGCGGTACCGACAAACCGTGCGGTAAACAGCGAATAGGCGTGGCAGCACGATTAGCGCGCACCCACTTTTTGCGCGAAGCGCTTAAGCCTTGACTGCAATCGGTCGACTCGCAGCGCTAAATTCTGAACATCATCATAAAAGGCATCGAGTTCAGCTGCAGGTGGAGAGAGTCGTCCTTCTTCAAGGATAAATTCCGACAGCTGGCGACGCAGACTTTTACTGGCATCTTTGCCCCAACTGAACGTTCCGCGCAATAGTTGCGCTAACTGATGGCCGGCCACGTCACCGAGTACATCTACCAGCGGCGCCTCCCAGTCGAGATCCATGTGGGTAACGATCTGCTGCAGGGCTAGCAGTGGTGCAGTATTGCCGACGATCTCAAGATCACTGTTGATCAACGTTGCGGCCGGATCATCAGCGGTTGCAAGTGTTAGAAAATCCTCAAATGCACCCCGAACACGCGTGCTAGATTTGGCTTCGGAGTAACTACTGACCTGCAGCGTACCCATTGGGGTGATAGTGATATAAACCGTTATTACGGGCGCTGTGCATTCTATGGCCAACACAGTGTCAGCCATCTCGGCTAGCTCACGACTCGCGGCCGGCGCAAGAGTGAGTGCTCGGTTAACACTGGCTTCAAGCGCCGCTGTGACGGCGGTTATCACCGCAGGGTCGTGTTCTCTCTGCATTAATTAGGCCTTGATGCCACGGTGAACAGCGACAATACCACCCGTCATATTATGGTACTGACAATCGACAAAGCCTGCGTCCTCCATCATCGCCATTAAGGTTTCTTGGTCGGGGTGTTTACGAATAGATTCAGCGAGGTAGCGGTAACTTTCCTCATCATTAGCAACAAGTCGACCCATCATGGGCAGAATGCGGAAGGAGTAAGTGTCGTAAATCTTTTCGAGCAGTGGGCTAGTAGGTTTTGAGAACTCAAGGATCAGTAATCGCCCACCGGGCTTTAGGATGCGCTCCATGGAGCGCAATGCAAGTGCTTTGTCGGTGACGTTACGAAGTCCAAATGCGATGGTAATACAGTCAACGCTGTTATCCGGGAATGGCAGATACTGGGCATCACACTGAACCATGTGCAGGTTGCCGAACGCCCCTGCATCGAGCAGCTTGTCACGCCCTACCTGCAGCATAGACGCATTGATATCGGCTAGAATCACCTTGCCCTCGGCGCCCACTAACTTGGAGAAACGCGCCGATAGATCCCCCGTACCACCGGCAATATCCAATACAGTTTGGCCTGGCCGAACAGCGCTAAGCTCGATGGTAAAACGCTTCCACAAGCGGTGAATGCCTGCCGACATTAAGTCGTTCATTAGGTCATAGCGGTCCGCAACCGAATCGAAGACGCCGCGTACCAGCTTTTCTTTCTCATTGGTTTTAACGGTGGTGAAACCGAAGTGCGTAGTATCTTGGTCATCCCCAGAGGGGCGATTGTGGTCAGTCATGAGCGGGTGTCCGGCGTTCTGGTTACCCCATTGTAACCGAGGATGCGTCTCTAATCAGGGTTTGAAGTGGACTACTTGCACGCTGGGGTCACGGCTACTCCCCGCAGCATCCAGTGCCTCGATATAGCGTTGCCACAATAGGGTTTGATTACGGGTCAGCTCATATAAGTATGGCCAAGTAAAAATACCGCTGTCGTGACCATCATCGAAAACAAGTTGCACCGCGTAATGGCCTATGGGTTTGATGTCCGAAACACTGACATGCTGTTTGCCGGTCTGAAGAACTTCTTGACCTGACCCATGCCCCCGTACTTCCGCCGAGGGGGAGTGCACACGCAAAAACTCAGCGCTTAATGCACCCTCTGAGCCATCGTCGAACTCGAGTTCAAGCATTCGTCTGCTGCGGGCGTAATAAATGCGTGTGATTGCAGTCATTGTCGGTGTTAACTCAGTTACAAAATAAACCGCGATAGATCTTCGTCTTGCGCCAAATCGCCCAGGCGCCCGTCGACGAAAGCGCCATCGATAGTGACATTCGAGCCATTGAGCCCGGCATCTGCTGCTGTGAACGAAACCTCTTCGAGGAGGCGTTCCATAACCGTGTGCAGTCGTCGGGCACCGATATTCTCGCCGCGTTCGTTAACTTGCCAAGCAATCTCTGCGAGACGCTCAATGCCTTCTTCGGTAAAGGTGACAGTGACTCCCTCGGTTGCTAATAGCGCTTGATATTGCGCGGTAAGCGCCGCCTTCGGCTCAGTGAGAATCCGCCTAAAATCTTCTGGTGTGAGGGCGTCAAGTTCGACCCGAATAGGCAGCGACCCTGTAGCTCGGGAATAAGATCCGATGGCTTCGACAGATGGAACGCCCCCGAGGCAATAAACAAAATGTGATCTGTCTTGATCGTGCCGTGCTTGGTGGTTACCGAGCAGCCTTCAATGAGCGGTAATAAATCGCGCTGAACCCCTTCTCTGGATACATCAGCACCGCCAGATTCGCCGCGTTTTGCCACTTTATCGATCTCGTCGATGAAGATGATGCCATTTTGCTCCGCGGCTTCAAGCGCCTGTACCTTGAGTGCATCGTGATCGATTAGCTTGGCAGCCTCGTCTTCTTTGAGTACTTTCAAGGCATCTTGGACCGGCATTTTACGTGCCTTGCTACCGCCCTTCATATTAGAAAATAGCCCTTGAAGCTGTTGAGTCATTTCTTCCATGCCTGGCGGCGTTAAAATATCGACGCTGGCGCCTTGTCCGCTAACCTCGACCTCTACATCACGGTCGTTAAGTTCGCCTTCGCGCAGCTTTTTGCGCAGAATCTGCCGTGTCGAAGCGTTGGAATCATCGCGGCCTGGAGGCAAAAGGATGTCTAGCATTCGCTCTTCCGCCGCCTCCTCGGCACGAGCCTGTACTTTCTCGATAGCCTCTTCACGAAAGAGAGTTAAAGAGGTCTCAGCAAGGTCGCGCACCATGGATTCGACGTCTCTGCCAACGTAACCCACTTCGGTAAATTTTGTCGCTTCGACTTTAACGAAAGGCGCGTGAGCAAGCTTGGCGAGTCGGCGTGCAATCTCAGTTTTGCCCACTCCTGTTGGCCCAATCATCAAAATATTTTTTGGCGTAATTTCAGCGCGCAGCTCTGGATTAAGTTGCTGCCGTCGCCAACGGTTGCGCAGGGCGATGGCAACAGCGCGCTTGGCTTCCGACTGGCCGATAATGTGTTGGTCGAGGGAGTGAACAATTTCGCGTGGTGTCATAGCAGACATGAATTAACTCAGCGTCTCAATAGTGTGATTGTGATTGGTGTATACGCATATATCGCCGGCGATTTGCAGACCCTTACGAACAATTTCTTCAGCGGACATCTCGGTGGTGTCAAGCATCGCGGGCGGCAGATTGAGCAAAAGGCCCCCCTGAACCAATCGCAATTAAATAGTCTTCGGGCTCGATGACGTCTCCGTTACCGGTGATGACCAATGATGTTGTGCTGTCGGCAACTGCCAGCAGTGCCTCAAGACGACGAAGCGAGCGCTCCGAGCGCCACAGCTTCGCGAGTTCAACAGCGGCTCTGGTAAGTTGGCCTTGGTATTTCTCGAGCTGAGCTTCAAAGAGCTCAAACAGCGTGAAGGCATCCGCGGTGCCGCCTGCAAACCCTGCTATTACTTGATCGCGAAAGAGTCGCCGAACCTTTCGCGCATTACCTTTCATCACGGTGTTACCCATGGAGACTTGCCCGTCGCCGCCGATGGCAACGACGCCGTTGCGACGAACGGACAGTATGGTGGTGCCGCGGTATTGTTCCATGGAAAACTCCTAATCGAGAGTTGTTGATGTGGAGGTGAAAGGAACGAAAATCAAGTGCTGGGTAAATGCAGCTCTATCGAGAACGTAAGATCAGGGCGTGCGAGGGCGCTTCATCAGTAGCGTGTCGATAGATTGTTGTGCCGTCATGGAGCGCGCTTTTGCCATGGCGGAACGGCTCTCGAAGGGGCCTAAATACACGCGATACCAAACGCCATTACTACCGCGAGTGAGTTCTATCGTAGCCTCTAGCCCAAGTAAAGCTAGTTCTCCGCGCCGACGATCGGCATCCTTTTCCGCGCGAAATGACCCTGCCTGTAAAATAAACTGGTCATCGCTCGACGTTTTTTCTCTCAGTTCTGCGGGCTCTATGTCGGAAGAAAAATCTAAATCTTGATTGGGTAATAAGGTGTAGAAGTCAAAGCGAGGCTTGGTGCCTGTCGACGCCTCGGTATCACTTGATAGCGTTGTCTGTTGCGGGCCCTCTGCCACTTCCTTTGATAAATAAGTGACGCCCCCGGCGCCAATAATAACGCCGGCTAATGCTCCCGCTAAAAAACCTTTGGCGTGAGCCATGGTAAGCGAGGGTGGGCCACCAGCATGCCCAGGAGTAGCTGTTTTACGCGCGGCACTTTTTCTCGCTGGAGCGCGTCGTGCTGTGCCCGCAGAGGTCGGCTTTTTACGGCCCGAGGTAGTCACTTACATACTCTCCGGAGCCGAGACGCCAAGCAGATCAAGCCCATTCTCGAGAACCTGACGGGTCGCCTCGGCGAGTGCAAGTCGAGCCAATGAGCGCGCTTGATCGTCGCTATCAATAAGTTTCAGGGCATTGTAAAAGCTATGAAATTCGCTTGCGACTTCGCGTAGGTAATTGGCAATATCGTGTGGCTCAAGTCGCTCTGCAGCTCCCGAGACCACCTCAGGGAATCGTCCGAGAATGAGTGCCAAGCTGCGCGCCTCAGGCTCCTTCAGCGTATCCAAATGTGCGAGGCCCGCTTGAGGTTGCCAGTCTTCTCCGAGATCTAGGGCTTTGCGTTTAACGCTGCATACACGAGCGTGTGCATACTGAATATAGTAGACCGGATTCTCATTGGACTGAGACAGGGCTAAATCGATATCAAACGTGAGTTGCGATGTTGCTGCTCGAGCGGTGAGGAAGAATCGTGTGGCGTCCCGACCAACCCAATCGATAAGGTCTCGTAGGGTGACGTAGCTCCCCGCGCGTTTAGACAGCTTTACTTCGGCGCCGTCGCGCATGACGGTGACCATTTGATGTAGCACGTATTCAGGCCAACCCTCGGGAATGCTTGCATCGAGGCCTTGTAATCCTGCTCTTACACGCGTGATTGTGCTGTGATGGTCTGCGCCTTGCTCGTTGATAACCCGCTCGAAGCCGCGCTGCCATTTGTTGAGGTGGTAGGCGACATCGGGAACAAAGTAGGTGTATCCCCCTTCGCGCTTTCGCATCACTCGGTCTTTATCGTCGCCAAAATCGGTACTTCGCAACCACAGCGCGCCGTCTTGCTCATAGGTATGGCCGTTCGCAGTGAGTCGCTCGACGGTAGTTTCAACATCGTGCCCCGCATACAGTGAGCTTTCTAAAAAGTATTCGTCGAATTGGACGGCAAAGGCTTGCAGGTCAGCATCTTGCTCTCTGCGTAGCCACGCGACTGCAAATTCCTGAATATCCTCTAGATTGTGTGGATCACCGCTCGCTGAAAGCGATCGATCGGCGGCTGAAACGGTTTCCTTGTTCAGGTAGGCCTGAGCGAGATCGGTGATGTATTCGCCTCGGTAACCGTCTTCTGGCCATTCGGCGTCGTCAGGCGTTTGTCCTAAAGCGCGAGCCTTTACTGACAGCGCTAAATTATTAATTTGCTGTCCGGCATCGTTGTAATAAAACTCGCTATGTACATGCCACCCTGTAGCTTTAAGTAGTCGGCAAAGAGCATCTCCGATAGCTGCGCCACGACCATGGCCGACGTGAAGTGGCCCGGTCGGATTGGCTGATACGAATTCCACTTGGACGCGCTTGCCTTGTCCGATATCCGTGCAGCCGTAACGGCGACCGGCGGCGAAGATGTCATTAACCGCTTGGGTGTTACTCGCCTGGGTTACAAAGAAGTTGATAAAGCCCGGGCCCGCAATGTCGGTTTTTTCTACGATAGCGTTCTCTGGAATGGCCAGTAGAATCCTCGCGGCTAGATCTCGGGGTGACATTTTGGCGTGCTTGGCAAGCACCATGGCCAAGTTAGTCGCTAGATCGCCGTGGCTGGGGTCTTTGGTATGGTCAATCTGAGGGGTAACGTTGGGATCCTCGACCAGAGTACCGTCGGCGACAAGGTTTTGTAGCGCTTGACTCAGCAGGTTAGCGAGCGCTTGCTTCATAGTGGCATCCAGATGTGGGCAATGTGGTAGATGTCGGCACAACTCAACCGTTTAATAGCGCATTATCCCTTGCTTGCAGCATTTTTCACAGGGGGAGAAATGCCAATGCGGTATTAAACAGCCTCGGCGGGGTCCACATCCATAAACCATTTGATGTCACTTCGCTTTTTGGTCTTGTCCGCAACCCACGCAAGTTGCGATGCCGCGTTGTGGAGCGCACGACGATCTTCTGACAGTAAAAGCAGCTGAGCTCTGTAGCGTCCGGCTCGTCGCGCCATAGCTGCGGGCACGGGACCGATAACTTGAACGCTTGGTTCGAGCTGCAGTTGGTTTTTGATGTCGGTCAAGAAATTCAGACCGTTGGTGAAATCAACGCTATCACACCGTAGCATCGCCATTGCACCTAGAGGCGGTAGCGCTCGTTGGCGCCGTTCTGCGAGGAGGTTTCTGGCAAGCTCCCCATAGCTTCGCTCCATGACTGCCTGAATGAGTGGATGATCAGGGTAATGGGTTTGAATTATCACACCCCCTGGATCTTTTCCTCGGCCAGCGCGACCGCCTACTTGCGTAAGTAGCTGAAGTAGACGCTCTTCACCGCGAAAATCNGGGCTGAACAATAGCCCGTCGGCATCGACCACNCCGACGAGCGTTACCGCCGGGAAATGATGACCCTTAGTGAGCATTTGTGTACCCAAAATAATACATGGCTCGCCCGTGCTCAGCCGCTGAGCAAAATCATCCATCGCATTTCGGCCCGTCATGCTGTCGCTGTCTACTCTTAAAACAGGAAACGTGGGAAACAGGCGTTCTAGCGTGAGTTCGCTTTGTTCGGTACCAAGGCCTGCGCTCACAAGTCGACCGCTTTGGCAGGAGGGACAAGAGCGGGGCAAGAACTTTTTACTGTTGCAGTGATGGCAGCGAAGCTCCGCAGGTTTGCGATGTACTGCTAGGCGTGCGTCGCAGTGATCGCAGCCCGCAAACCATCCGCAATCATGACATAAAAGTGTCGGCGCAAACCCTCGTCGATTGAGAAAAAGTAGAACCTGTTTGCCCGCAGTCAGGGTAGCTTGCATTGCTGATAATAGCGGCTGGGAAAGACCGGCTTCTAGTGACAGTCCGCGAACGTCGACCACTGCTTTTTGTGGCATTGAAGCGCCGCCTGCGCGTTCGGTCAGGGCGTGTAATGTGTATTTGCCAATTTCCACGTTGCTAAGTGATTCGAGACTCGGCGTTGCTGACCCTAGGACGATGGGGCAGTTGTGTAGCTGTGCCCGTTTCACGGCAACATCACGCGCTGAGTAGCGCAGTCCATCTTGCTGATGGAAGGATTGATCGTGTTCCTCATCGACAATAATCATTCCGAGATTAGCGACGGGAGCGAATACTGCTGATCGAGTGCCCAGAATAATGGCAGCGCTACCGTCACGAGCCATGGCCCAGTGACGGTCTCGCTCGCCATCTGAGAGGCCTGAATGCAGCATAACAACAGGTGCGTTAAAGCGCGCTTGGAATCGAGTCAGCATTTGGGGTGTAAGGCCAATTTCAGGCAGCAAAATCAGTACCTGTCTGCCCTGATTGATGATTTCAGCAGCGCACTGTAAGTAAACTTCGGTTTTCCCGCTGCCGGTAATCCCCTCAATAAGGTGGCAAATGAATCCAGCTTGATCGGCGTTAATGGCGTTAATGACCGTACGCTGTTCTTGAGTGGGCTCGAGAGGGTCGTGGCTTGACCATGCTTCGGTGTTCTTGAGCGTGCAGTATTCGATGAGGTCTTTCGCGGCCAGCGCACGAACAATGGTTCTGGATAGTCCTTGGCTATTGAGCTCATCAATGGAGTGAGGCCGCTCTTGCAAGGCCGTTAACAGCGCGGCCTGTTTTTTAGCGCGACTTAGCGCTCCTAGTGGCAACCCAAGGCCTCGTTCATTGAGTTTTACGCCTTGCTTACCTGTCGGCGCAGGGGGCTCTCCACGTCGTTCTCTTGGGCTTAAGCCCAAAATAAAAACTTCCCCCGGAGGGTGCAAATAATAGCGAGTCGCCCAGCTCAGTAGCGATAAATGCACGCTATCTAAAAGCGGTTCGGTATCTATGACGCTGTCTATAGCGCGAAGTTTTTCCGGGTTTGTGAGGTTTTGTTGGGGCGATGATGAATCGATCACCTCAACAACGACTGCGTTCACCAGCCGATTACCTAAGGGTACTGTCACTCGAGTTCCCAATGGTAGCGGTTGGTTTGGCGCGTTTTTTGATCCAGCTTTAGGGGGCAGGTAGTCCAGTAAAGACAGAAGCGGTGCAGCCACAGCGCAGCGATACAGCAGGCGAGTACCCGCGGACGCAGATGAAGGCGCAGTAAGCAATGGCTGGGTTTCGGTCAATCGTAG
>JGI26088J50261_1001705_pt1 | contig 11610 bp, 15 predicted proteins | sample SaaInl1SG_22_DNA_FD_50261 | JGI IMG/M metagenome (IMG submission 50261)
TGTTGGCCAATTCGCCATAGGCACGAATGCCTTTCAAGATTGCCGCCCAAAAGCCTGCTTCGTGGGTGCCGCCTTCGGGGGTGGGTACGGTATTACAATAGGACTGAATAAAACCATCGCGCGAGGGCGTCCAGTTGATGGCCCACTCAACTTTGCCCGGCGTGTTGAACTTTTCTTGGAAATCAACTGTGCCCGCAAAGGGCCGCTCGGCATAAGTTGACAGCCCCGAGAGGGTCTCGCCCAGATAGTCTGCAAGGCCGCCGGGGAAATGGAAGGTCGCTTCTGTGGGCGTTTCGCCGTCATCAATCGCTGATTTCCAACGGATCTCAACGCCCGAGAACAGATATGCTTTAGAGCGGATCGATTTGAACATCCGCGCAGGCTTAAAGCGGTGCGAGCCAAAGATCTGCTCGTCCGCGTGGAACGTTACAGTGGTGCCGCGCCGGTTGGGGGCCGCCCCGATTTTCTCGACCCCACCCAACGGTACACCGCGTGAAAAGCTTTGCTCGTAGAGTTCTTTGTTGCGGGCCACTTGCACGACCATGCTGTCAGACAGCGCGTTGACAACGGACGCCCCCACACCGTGCAGACCGCCTGATGTTTGATAGGCTTTGCCAGAAAATTTGCCGCCTGCGTGAAGTGTGCACAAGATCACCTCAAGCGCGGATTTGTCGGGAAACTTTGGGTGCGGATCAATCGGGATGCCGCGACCGTTGTCGCGGATGGTCACGCTGTAATCTGCGTTCAGTTCGACCTCGATGCGGTTGGCATGGCCTGCAACGGCCTCGTCCATAGAGTTATCGAGCACTTCGGCGACCATGTGGTGCAAGGCGCGCTCGTCCGTGCCGCCAATATACATACCGGGGCGTTTGCGAACGGGCTCGAGNCCTTCGAGCACTTCGATGCTGTCTGCGTTATAGTCATCGGCTTGGGCGCCGGACAGAAGATCATTGGCCATGGTACTGCTTCTTTTATACGTGCTTGGCTGCACTATGACACGCCGTGGGCATCGGGGGAAGTGCGTCTCGTTCATCTGGACAGTCAGATTTTTGTTGCAAGGCCCACCGGGATGGATCAACGGTTTTGCGATGAACGCATCCGCACATCTTAGCGCACTGTTGCGCCTCGGCATTCCGTTGATCGGCAGTTTTCTGGCAGGCTTTTTGCTGGGGCTGACCGACACGATTATGCTGGGCTGGTATTCGGTTGAGGCACTGGCCGCGGCCACGATTGCGGGTAGCTTTTTCATGACACTGCAGGTGGTAGGCTCNGGCTTTTCATTGGCGGTCACGTCGCTGGTGGCGGAAGCGGACGCGAGATCAGATACGGTTCAGGTCCGCCGCGCCACGCGCATGGGAATGTGGTTGTCTGTTGTATTTGCGGCTGCCGTGATGCCGGCGCTTTGGTTCTCGGAAGGTTGGTTGATTGGGCTGGGTCAAACTCCTGAGGTCGCATCAGGCGCGCAAACTTATTTACGTATCGCGGGGTGGGGGCTTTTTCCCGCACTGCTGGTGCGGGTTTTGGCAAGCTATCTAAGTGCCGTTGACTGTGCAGGACCAGTGCTGTGGGTCACGCTTTTCGGGGCGGCTATCAANGTTGTGTTCAATTACGCCCTGATCTTTGGGAACTTGGGCATGCCGGAACTTGGCATTCAGGGGGCAGCGATTGCCTCAGTTTTGGTTCAAGTTGCGATGCTGGTCGTCTTTATGGGCTATGCCCAACGAGTTCTGCCGCAATACGATCTGTTCCGCAGCCTGTGGANAATTGATGCGTCTGCGTTGCGGCAGGTTTTTGCATTGGGCTGGCCGATTGCGCTGACGTCCTTGGCTGAGACAAGTCTGTTTACGGCGGCGTCCACAATGATGGGGTGGCTTGGTACTGATGCTTTGGCCGCACATGGCATCGCACTGCAGGTGGCCACGGCCACGTTCATGGTGCATCTGGGCCTATCCCAAGCCACGACCGTGCGCGCCGGAAACGCCGTTGGCCGCAGGGATGCGGCGGGTTTGATTTTGGGCGGTAAAGTCGCCGTTGGTGCGTCTTTTGCGTTGCCGCGGCGACAATGGTTGTGTTTTTTGGCGTGCCAGATTTGTTCGTTACAGCGTTTTTGGACCCCGATGATCCGGCCCGTGATGTGATTATCCCGATTGGGGTGTCGTTGATTTATATGGCCGCGCTGTTTCAGTTTGCAGACGGGCTGCAGGTTATCTGCTTGGGCCTTTTGCGCGGTGTGCAAGATACCCGTGTGCCCATGTGGTTGGCGGCGCTAAGCTATTGGGGGCTGGGATTGCCCGCAGCATATGTTCTTGGATTTGTCTTGGATTTTGGCGGTGTTGGGGTATGGGCCGGATTGATCGTTGGTCTGCTTGGGGCAGCGGTTTTGTTGGTCTGGCGATTTACAGCGCGGCGCGGTGTCTACATCACGGCGTGACGGCGCCCTGAACTGGGGCTAGGCTGCGCGCACTTATTTGAGGACCGTTTTCGATGAAGCTTGAATTCCACCATATCAATTTTGTGTCCCGCGACGTTGACCGCATGCATGATTTCTACACTGGTCTGCTGGGGCTTGATGACATTCCTCAAGATAATTTTCCGCGCACCGATGACCGAAGAGGCGGGTTATAGTGGTTCAATCCGCTTTGCCACAGATGGTGGGATGCAGATGCATTTGGCCGAGCGGAACTTGGATGTAGCGTTTAAAAATGGTCAAACCATCAACCCCGTGGACCGGGGGCACATCGCATTTAGGACCGATGATATCGCGGCGTTTCTGAAGCTTTTGGATGAGAATATGTGCCGTACTCAGATTACGGAACGGCTTTTGCCAAGGAATGGCATCAGGTATTTTTTCACGATCCCGAAGGCAATGTGATTGAGGTACACCAGCAGGTGGGCTAGTCTTTGCCCACGATGCGATCTGCTTTTTTGCGCACCAATACGCTGCGCAGGTCGTGCATGGCGAGTAGCAGTGCGTCGGTTACTTCCTCAAGCTGATCGTCACTGGCTTTGGATTGCGCCCATTGTGCAGTCAGGTTCAGACTGTCAATCGCACGATGGATATCATCCATATCACGGGCTGCGAGCAACTCTTGACGCTCTTCCATCCATTCGCGGATCACCGCAAGATCAGCCTCGCTTAGCTCACGATCGCCTTGCGGTTTTATCTCGCTGTTACGAATGTTGAGAACCGCCAGCGGCTCCATGTCGATGCGCCGTTGACGGTTTTCTGCGTCCACCCGAAATACCTGCGCGCCGTTTTCACGGATGCGGAAATAGTACTCGGGTAGATCGCTACTCATAAGGTCTCTCGCTTAGCTTAGGGCTGCGCAGAAAGTCTGGATACGTGTGCAGGCTTCTTTCAGGTTTTCATCTGATGTAGCGTAGCTGACGCGGAAGTTTGGCGAAAGTCCGAATGCTGCACCGAACACAACGGCCACACCTTTGTCTTCTAAAAGCGCGGTTGAGAAAGCCTCGTCGTTTTCAATGACGGTGCCCTTGGGTGTAGTTTTTCCAATCAAACCGGCGATGTTGGGATATACGTAAAACGCACCTTCGGGTGTGGGGCAGGTAACGCCGTCAATAGCGTTCAGCATGTCCACAACCATGTCGCGGCGGCGTTTGAAGACCACGTTATGTTCGGGCAAAAAGTGTTGCGTGCCGTTCAGCGCCTCAACGGCGGCCCACTGGCTGATAGAGCAGGGGTTCGATGTTGATTGCGACTGCACTTTACGCATCGCTTTGATCACGTTTTCTGGACCCGCCGCATATCCGATGCGCCATCCGGTCATCGCATAGGCTTTGGAAACGCCGTTGCATGTCAGGGTGCGATCATAAAGCTTAGGCTCTACTTCCGCAGGGGTNGCAAATTTGAAATCATCATAGGCCAGATGCTCGTACATATCGTCTGTCATGATCCAAACATGCGGGTGCTTTAGCAGNACGTNTGTGAGTTTTTTTAGCTCATCTGCNGAATAGCCCGCACCCGTTGGGTTTGAGGGTGAGTTGAAGATAAACCATTTTGTTTTGGGCGTAATNGCNGCTTCAAGCTGTTCCGCAGTGATTTTGAAGTTGTTCTCAAGGGTTGCTTCAACGGCCACGGGCGTGCCGCCNCCTAGCAGAACCATATCCGGATAGCTGACCCAATATGGGGCGGGGATAATGACCTCGTCNCCTTCGTTTAGTGTTGCCATGAAGGCGTTATAAAGCGTCTGCTTGCCGCCNGTGCCCACGCTGATCTGTGCGGGGGTGTACTCCAGTCCGTTGTCGCGTTTTAGCTTGTCACAGATTGCTTGCTTCAACTCAGGAATGCCGTCGGGGGCTGTGTATTTGGTTTTTCCTGCAGCGATTGCAGTAACGGCTGCGTCTTTGATGTTTTGCGGAGTGTCAAAGTCCGGCTCACCTGCACCAAGGCCGATCACATCCATGCCTTTTGCCTTCAACTCACCAGCAAGGGTCGTCACGGCAATCGTCGGTGACGGTTTGACGCGATCGAGTGTTTTGGACAGAAAAGACATTGTAGGCTCCGTTTTGCTCGGTGATAAGAATGTGTTAGAACGATTAAAATATCCCTTAGACGGAAGAGGCCTGTAATGGAAGATGTGACACAGCAAAACGAAGATTGGTTTAGCGAGGACACCTCTACTTTCGGGGATCGTCTTGCCGGCGCGCGTGAGGCGGCTGGCATGACCCAAGCACAGCTAGCAAAGCGCCTTGGTGTGAAGCTGACCACAATGCAATCGTGGGAGGAGGATCTGTCTGAGCCGCGCGCCAACCGGTTGACCATGATGGCGGGCATTATCGGCGTGTCATTCAGCTGGTTATTGAACGGCGAAGGCGAGGGTGTAGAGGCACCCGATATGGGGCAGGACCTCCCTGACGGTGTTGATGAATTGTTGTTGGAACTTCGCGCCATCAAAGCACGGATTTACCGCGAAACCGAGCGTATGGGTATTGTTGAAAAGCGCCTGCGCGCTGCAATTAAGGCGGGCACATGAGCGAACTTCCCCAAATTCCACAGCCGATCCCGCCTGCCGACGAGCCGCGCGAGACGCAAATCAAGCGTCTTTACATGCGCTCAATCCGGCGGGGCATCAAAGAGATGGATGTCATTTTGATGGACTATGCGGATAGTAAACTGCGCGAAATGACCGACGGTGAGCTGGCCACATATGATGCGCTATTGGCTGAAAATGACCACGATCTGTATCAGTGGATCACGGGTCAGGTCGAAACACCGCCTGCATTTTTGGATATGATTTCAGAGATTTCCGCGCACATGCTGAAAGATGGCGGCGTTTTAACCGGTAATTAGCGATTGGTCTCTAAGCCTTGCGCAACATTTAGTTGACGGAGGCACGGCCATGAGCATGCAAGGAAATCTTCCCGGATCGGGCATTACCCAGCAAAAAGACCCATTTGCCTCAAGTTACCTTGATGCGTTGTCACTGGTGGAGCGGCTGCATAGGATGCTCCTCGATGTTTTGAAAGACGAGTTTGAGCGGGTTGGCTTGCTCGACATCAATGCCGTTCAGGCGCTGCTATTATTCAACATCGGTCACAATGAAGTCACCGCCGGAGAGCTTAAGTCACGAGGGTACTACCAAGGCAGTAATGTAAGCTATAACCTCAAAAAACTCGTTGAGATGGGATATATGCACCACCAGCGGTGCGAAATCGATCGTCGCTCTGTTCGGGTGCAACTAACTGAGAACGGCAGGCATGTCTGTAAAGTGGTAGACGAGTTGTTTGCACGCCACGCAGATGGTCTACAGGCGCATCAGGTGCTTGATCTTGAAAGCCTGGATGACATTACGCATGGGCTGAAACGCGTGGAACGTCACTGGACTGATCAAATCCGATACATCTATTAAGTGTTGGCTACGTCCACTTAGGCAAAAGGAGCGCGGGATGTCCACACTCCTTTGAATTTATGCCAAAGAATGTTTGGCAGAACCAACCTGACGTTAGTCGCAGTAGGGCTGGTTAGAACGTGGTGTCTTTACCAGTGACCAGTGTTTTTCATGCCGGCCCATGGTTCTGCAGGCGCCAACGCCTCACCTGCTTGTAGCAATTCAACACTGATATTGTCTGGTGAGCGAACAAAAGCCATGCGCCCATCATGAGGCGGGCGGTTTATCGTTACGCCGTTATCCATAAAATGCTGACAGGCTTCGTAGATGTTGTCGACGCGGTATGCCAGATGTCCAAAATGGCGGCTATCTGAAGGTAATTGATCATCGCCATCCCAGTTGTAGGTCAACTCAACTGGCGTCTCTTCCTGACCGGGGGCGGCCATGAAAACCAGAGTAAAGCGCCCCCCTTCGTGGTCAGTGCGGTGCGTCTCTTTCAGGCCTAACAGCTCGAAAAAGCCCAGCTCGAAAAAAGCCATTGATGCCTCGAGGTTTTTCACGCGAACCATCGTGTGCAGGTAAGTTAAGGCCATGTTTTTGGCTCCTTCGCTTTGAGAATTCGATTGCCGATCAGAAGACCGACGCTATCCCCAATGATACACCTGTTTGCTGGATATCATAGCGGTTGATGTTTGATTCTGTGCTTGAGGCGGACAGGGTTACCAGCGGTGCAAATCCGTAGAGGTTGATTTTTTCCAGTAAAAACTGCGCGCTGATCCCTGCTTGCGTATCTTTGCGGCTATCTAGGCCAAAAATGCTGACGACTTGTGCATAATCACGCTGACCAAGTGAAACGCCAAATTCCGTTTTGGCGCCAAATATCGGTTTCGCTGGGCCGTAGGTCATATTTGCGGAAACGCTTGAGTGCTCAATAAGGGCTGAACGTGACGCTGTGTTTGAAATGCTTGCTGACCAACTCAGGCGTGACCCACCCGCTAAGGTCTGTATTCTTTTGAGCGTTGCCGAGGACACAGTCGAGGACCGCTCATCGGCGTCTAGCCTTTCGTTGCGCGTAATTCCAAACCCAAAAGCGCCAGTCGCCGCACCCCCCCCAGCGAAAGCGCCGCTCTGCTTCTACTTTTGCGAAATTCGTCAGCCTTTGGCCGCCGTACCAGTTTGCGCCAATTTCAAATCTGAGTGCGTTGACTGCATTCGCTGTGGGCTTTGCGTCGTAGCGCGCGTCAATTCCAAGCTCATAAAATGCAAAGTCGCTTGGACGCGCCTCAGGGGCTTGTGCCTTTGCGGAATCTGAAAGCCGGTAATTGGTGCCGTTCAGCCGCGCCCCAAAAGACAACGCGGTGCCGTCATTTGATCGGCGTTTGTGACGAAGCTTTAGCCCGTAAGAAATTTCGGTGCCTGAAAGCGCAAGGCTGGCACCGCTTGCAGCAATTTCGATCCCGTTGAAAATTAGGCTGTCTGACTTGGGGGCGTTGTTGATGTTGCTGTTCGGTCCTGCGTGAAATTCCAACTCAAACGTAAGCGGGTTCGCTCGCGCAACTTGCGCATAGTTTCTGGCAAGTGCCGCTTGTTGCGCCACACCGCGCGCAAAAGGCTCGGCACGTCTTAGCCAAATTTGGGCGCGGGTATGTTGCCCATCACGAAGATGACTTTCAGCAACAAGTATCGCCGCTGCAAATTTCTCTGACCCGATTGCGGTTTTGCTAAACGCTCCTTTGGCGGCAAACCGTGCGGCAGTGGACCTACCCAGTAAACGCTCAGCTGCCGCTAGTGAAAAAAGTGCTGAAACATCGTTAGGGTCGGCACGCAAAAGTCCAAGTGCCACCTCACGTGCGGCGCGCGGCTCGGATTGATTAACCAAGGTTTGCGCAAATACCCGTGCTTCTTCCTTGCTCAGACGTAACTGACCTGAGCTTTGGGCCATCACTGTCTGGGGCGCGCCTATGGCGAAAGCCAATAGGCAAATGCACAGTAGGATAGGGTGCCTCACCACGTCACGGATCGCGGTTGACGCTATCTGTGCTGAAAACACCAACTTCACGGGCGTTGAACTCTGAACTGAGCACAATCGTATCGGTTTCACGTTCAACCAAAGTAGCACCCGCCGGCAGCTGGAATGTGAAGTCTGCAATGACTTCACCGCGTCCAATACGTTCACGCACAAGGTGCAAATCATTCGGCAGACTTGTTTGAGTAAAGAGCTGTGCTTGTCCATCAATGACCTGCGAATATGTGACCGTATCGAANCCCACACGTTGAATACCTGCGACACCTTCAATCTTTATGAACCCNGCAACNGCTGCGGCATCTTCGCCGTTNAAGCCGCCGTNATANATACCGCTGTCGCGCGGGTCGCCNTCAAAGGCAGTTCCGGCCTCGGCTTCGTTGATTTCTCCGTCACGATTANATTCNGTGTCCNCNAGCAATACATTAGGTAGCGCACTTGGGATCGCAGCGCCGCCACCGGGGGCAGCACGTTGCCTATTTGTAATTGCGCCGCGCAGGGTGCCGCCAATGTTTTCGACCACATCAATATCTGCAAAATCGACATCAATGCGGATGTCGCCAGTCACCAGTTCAATCCCGCCGCGTCCCTGATCAAACGTGCGGTACCCCGCATAATCGCCCGCGTAGGTGTAGGTGGCAACGCCCGGTAGGGTGATCGTGTTGCCGATGCGCCGAAGGTTCGCGCCGCCATAGCCAAAGCCAAGGTAATCGCCTGAGGCAACCGCAGTTGTTTCGTATTCGGGCGAGCGGATGAAGACGGCGTAGTAGGTGTCAAAAGGTTGATCGCCTGCGCGCTCGTTTCGGTATTCGATGGTGCGCGCGTTAATCTGTTGAACCTGCTCGTAAATACCGCCCGTTATGTCGGAGTTGTCGAACGGAAGGTTATTCAGGACCAATTGATTGGTTGTTTCATCAAAATCGACTGAGTTTAGAATGAGGTTCTCCGACGGGCTGAACAAAAAGCGGTTGTCTGGCGTGGCTTCTGAACCCGTGTTTGGGTCAGTTGTGGTGTCTTGTGCTGGAATGCTGTCGATGATGAACGGGTTCGTCCGGTCACCGCCACATCCTAAAAGTGGCGGAAAGCCAAGGGTTGCAATCAACAATCGCGGAAAAAGACCCAACATTTAAACCCTTACACTGGCAATCACTACACAGCCCGATAGTCTAATTTCTGGTGATTTAAGTCAACAAGCCAGCGGCGAAAAACCCCAGCATATGGGCGTTTATTGATGGGCAGTTCCCAGATATAGTGCAGAGGCGAATCTGGACAGAAAGACAACACCATGCCTGTAACGCCCGAGCAACAAGCCGAAATCGATGCACAACGCGCTATGCGTCACCAAACAGCGCGCGCCACAGTGCCTGGTATGGAAGCACATTTGTATGAGGCGAAACCTGTTCTGGATCACGGCTTTATCCGCGTCATTGATTACATGGGCGATGACAACGCAATTACACAAGCGGCACGCGTGAGCTATGGTAAGGGTACCAAGTCAGTTCAAAATGACGAAGGCCTGATCCGATATCTGATGCGGCACTGGCACTCAACGCCGTTTGAAATGTGCGAGATCAAGCTGCACGTGAAGTTGCCGGTTTTTGTAGCCCGTCAATGGATCCGTCACCGCACAGCGAACGTTAATGAGTATTCTGCGCGCTATTCAATTCTTGACCGTGAGTTCTATATCCCCGCTCCCGAGCATCTTGCGGCGCAGTCTGTGATAAACAACCAAGGTCGCGGCGAAGCACTTCAGGGGGATGAGGCAGCACGGGTGCTTGAATTCCTGAAGGCCGATAGCAACCGCGCTTATGATCACTACGAAGAGATGATCAGTGAGGATGGCCAGCAAGGGTTGGCACGAGAGCTTGCGCGGATGAACCTACCTGCCAACATTTATACCCAGTGGTATTGGAAAGTAGACTTGCACAACCTTTTCCATTTCCTGCGTCTGCGCGCAGACAGCCATGCGCAATATGAAATACGTGTTTACGCTGATGCGATCTGTGATGTGGTCAAAGACTGGGTGCCCTTTGCGTATGGCGCGTTTGAAGATTACCGTATGGGCGGCGCACAGTTGTCTGGTCGCGGCGTTGAGTGTTTGCGCCGTATGTTGTCAGGTGAAGAAGTGACTCAAGAAACATCCGGCATGTCCAAAGGTGAGTGGCGCGAATTCATGGCGATCGCCAAGCCCGACTAGGCTGAGCGTTATGGTTTTGGAAACAGACCGTTTCCGTCGTCGAGTTTGACCTATGCGGTGCAACACGGCACCGTAGGAATGTTGACGAGTAATGCGCGTCAGTGCAGGGAGTGCTATGATCAAAACAATTGCACTGTGTGCCGGACTGGTTTTTACAACGACCGTCGCAGCATCAGCGGGAGACCGTGTTTACCGCTATGACAGCGCTGCCAACTATTGCCCTGCGGGTTTGCAGTCTGTCACAATTAGTGGTGTTATTTGCTGCGGTAAGCCAAATGCTGGAAGCTACCAGCAGGCGATGATGCACCCTGTTTCGCACGCTCGAAAGCGGCACAAACACGTGATCACGCATAGCCATGTAAAGCGCCACAGCCATGTCACATATCATTCACATGGTGGGACTTCGCACAGTCACTAGGTGCACGTACCCTGTTGCAAACAAAAAAGCCCGCCACGATCAATCGTTGCGGGCCTTCGAATTTAGTAAACGCGTGATTGCCGGTTACAGCAGAACCAACTCACCAGCACTTTCGCGGCCATCGCGACCTGAAATCATTTCGTACTGAATTTTTTGGTCGTCGTTCAAGCCGCGCAAGCCAGCGGCTTCAACAGCCGAAATATGTACAAAAATGTCTTTGCCGCCATCATCCGGTGCGATGAAGCCGTAACCTTTTGTTTGGTTGAACCATTTTACGGTGCCAGTAGCCATCCGCTATCTCCTTAGTGTCGAACCGCGCTTGGCGGCAATCGTGATTGTATTCAAGCGGTGCGCCGCTGGAACGAACTGTGTAATGAATTAGCTAGCACCGTAGTTTGAAAATCAAGTAACAAGAATGCAGGAGCTTCGAAATAAATGACCATCACTATTTACGGGATTAAGGCGTGCGATACGTGCCGCAAAGCGCTCAAAGAGATTGAGGGTTCTGTATTGCACGATGTGCGTGATGCTCCGCTGAGCGAGGCACAGCTTAAGGTTTTCCACGACCTGTTTGGCGAAAAGCTGTTGAATACACGCTCAACCACCTGGCGCGGCTTGTCGGAAGAGGAGCGTCAGATCGCACCGATCCAGCTGTTGCTGGCGCATCCCACATTGATGAAGCGACCGATTATTATGTCCCAAGACCAAACAACAATTGGTTGGGATGCGTCTGCGAAGGAAGTTTGGCTTTAGACGACGGTCCGTTTTAATAACCGGTCCACTGAAAACGGACCGGCACCGCGTACAACCAAAACGAGCAACACAAAGACCCAAAGGGTGCGCTGATCCATGATCAATGCTCCTGAAGCTTTGTCAAACCATGCGCCCAAATCTGCCCCGCCCACACCGTGTCCGGTAATGTCGACGATGGATTGTACAACCACAAATCCGATCATACCAATTGCTGCGAGGCGTGTCAGAAAGCCAATGATAATTAGAAGCGGCAGGATGTACTCCGCGTATGTCCCCGCCCTCACGACCACCCAGTGAAAAACCCCGAGTTGTGACGTATCATAGCCAGCTGCTTCAACAGCTTTGGGAAATATTTGGATGTAGCCGCCAT
>JGI26088J50261_1001706_pt1 | contig 11609 bp, 12 predicted proteins | sample SaaInl1SG_22_DNA_FD_50261 | JGI IMG/M metagenome (IMG submission 50261)
TGCGGTCGCGCGCCGCCATATCACCGACAACATCCATGTCTCAAACAACAGCTGGGGCTCTGCAACAGCTGTGACGGCCTATACGACCAGCCAAATGCGCAGCATTTATAGTCGTAGTATTTCGGCTTTTGCTGATGCGCAGGCGGCTGGCACGCTCTTCGTTTTTGCGGCGGGCAATTCTGGCAATTCTGAGGTGTCCATAGATGCGGGTTGCCTTATCATGCGCCTGAGCTTGTTGATGCTTGGCTGGTGGTTGTTGCATCAGATGAGAATGGAGTGGAAACCGGATTCACCAATCGCTGCGGCGTGGCGGCGGCGTTTTGTGTGACGGCTCCGGGCAATCGAGTTCTGGCGGCTGATGCGGGAACCACTGGCTATGTCGCCTTGAGTGGCACGTCTATGGCCGCGCCTTTCGTCAGCGGACTTGCGGCAGCTTTGATGGNAAAANTCCCAAACCTCACACCAAAACAGATTGCCACANGGATCAAAACCACCGCCTCACTTGCGCCTCTTACGGGTTTTTTTGGCGAGACATTGGCGAATGACGGGACCGCCGCTATGGAGGCAATTTTCGGTCACGGTTTGGTAGATTCTGGCGCTGCCGCCGCTCAGATTGGCAATTTAACCTATGCTTTGGGACCTGACGTGAGCCGGGGTCAGGACTTGAGCCAATCAAAACTAGCGCTCCCGGCCGGCGTGGGGCGCGATCTGGCCAAACAAATCATGGCCGATGATTTTGTAGTGTTTGATTCCTTCGATAATGCCATGTTCACCGTTTCAGGATCCCAGGTCTTTGAAGCAGCGGCTGCGGGCTTTGTGCCGAGCTACGGTGCAGGTTCCGCAACAATTGATGCGATAGGTGGCAGCGTTAAGGCCCGTCGTGCCTTACAGAGCCAGCCAAAAGAACAGCTGATTTTCAGCTTTTTGCAGCAGGGAGATACTCCAATCACTGCGGATTATTGGCAGGGGATGGCGGCTTTATTCGCGCCGCAACCCTTCGTGGTCCCGGCCGCTAAGCTGCGCATGAGTTGGGAGAGCCGCCAGGGTTCCATATCATCTTTGATGCCGTTTTTATCTTTTGGCAGCGGCGCTTTAGGGCAAGGGTCGGATCGATCTCTTGAGATTGGTTTGGCAAGTAAGGTTCGGCTTGGCGGGGCGATAGATCTGATCTCTTCGATTTCAGTTGGCGAGCAGGCGATTAATTTCGGTCTGGACGATCAAAGCGATCTTATCGGGCTTGTGAAAGCTGAATTCGGGGTGAACGCAACTCTCAACGCGGCCAATCGATTTTTCTTGCGCTATGAACAAAGCCGATATTCCGACAGGGCGGCCACTGAGTCTGACTTTGGCATGTCCGCGGCGCGGGCAGACAGTTGGATGATGGGTGTCGAAACGCAGCTACCGGAGGCGGATTTAACGGTGGGTGTGCGAAATGACTACGCATTGTCACAGGGGACCGTGTCGCTCATGACGCCGGCCAGCATGTTGAAAGATGGGACAATTCTATATGATCATAAATCATATGGCCTTGACCGATCTGTGCGGCTGCGCCCCTTCGTGGCGGTGCAGCATGACACATACGGCGGGACGCTGAATTTTGGGGCACGTTTTGGCTCTTGGGACAGGTCAGATTTGGAGGGGGTCGAATTAAGCTTTTCGCGTCAATTTTAACGTCTGCCTTTTTGCTCAATTGCAGCGCAGATCCGCAAGCCAATGATTTTGGCTTTGTGGAATGGACNATCACATCTGATTTTCTTCCTGAGGGACAACGTCTGACCGCAGAGCAAGTGCGGGATGTGCAGGATCGCTTGGATTTGCCCATCTCGGGAGAACCCACGGTCTACGCCAGCAATATTCTTGGCAACGCAGCTGTGGAAGGTGAATTGACGATTGAGCACTTGGACGCCAAGGGCGCAGAGGTCATTGTGACCTACAAACAGGGCTCGGGAATGGGGGCCACGGTGCTCAACCAGCGTTTGATCATGCTGAACGTGCCGAAGGATGTGTCGGTTAAAAGCTTCAAAATCATCTATCCCGAGCCGCTTGCTGTCAAAAAAACTATGCGAAGAAAATGACGCTAGGATTTTCCGAAGCGCTCGCAATACTCCAAAGGTCACTGCATATTTTGCCCTTCAACCTTTCCTCAGGGCGCTGTGCTTTCCAGGGCTCTTGATGTTGGAGATCGCGCCTTACGGCGCTTTTACCCTTGGCGGGTCGCTCGAATTCCATCATACGACGGTGATGATTTCGCGTTTGGTCAAAACCCTGTGGCAGCACGTCCGCTATATCCCGCTGCTGTCAGCCTTAACCATCTCCCGTGGTCGCGCTTTTGACCGCCGAGCTCAGGCTTTTGGAGGGTTGGTTGGTCTCTTGGTCCGATTCTTTCCCTTGGCACGCCGGCGCGTTGAGGCTGAATTGCGGCGTGTTTATCCGGATATGCCGCGCCGGGAGCGCTTGGATCTGTGCCGAAATATGGGCCGCAACATGGGGCGCACCCTGTATGAAATCCTGCATTGCAGCGAATTTCAAACCCTACACCACCGCAACACCGTGTCCGGCCCGGGGCTTGAAGCCCTGCAAAAAGCTCATGCAGAGGGAAAGGGGGCCATCATCGTCTCAGGCCATTTTGGCCAATGGGAGGCGGTGCGCTCAACACTCAAGTCATTGGGGCTAGAGACAGGCGCCGTCTATCGACCGCAAACCAATCGACATTATGAGCGGCGCCTCTATTCTGGCATCGCAGCTGGCGGGCAGCCTATTCTGGCCACTGGGAAAATTGGCACCCGCGCCCTGGTGCGCCATGTGCAATCTGGCGGTTTCATCGCAATTTTACTGGATGAGAAATATCCCGATGGNGAACGGTTGCCGTTTTTGGGNCAACCGGCGCTCACCGCTCTGGTCGCGGCGCAATTGGCGATCAAATATGATGTGCCGCTGGTGCCTGCTTTNGGCACCCGTATGGAGGATGGCACAAAATTCTCTGTAGAATTTGATGCCCCTATTCCCGCCACGGATAGCATCACGATGACCCAGGCCTTCAATGACAATCTGTCAGCGCGCATCTTGGCCAACCCCGATCAATGGTATTGGCTGCTCGGACGTTGGAAGGGCGCCTAAGTCATCTCCCAGGGCTCTAACCCACGGCGAGACCGGAAGTTTTGCGCAAGCGCCCTTGCTCGCGCCGCATAATCTCGCTAGCACGGGGCGCAATATAATTTGGAGGATCCGATGGATGATCTGCGCGAAAAATATTTAGCCCTCATTTCAGCGGCGGCCGATGAAGCTGCGCTGGAAGAGCTGCGCGTTCAAGCTGTTGGGAAGAAGGGCGAGATCAGCCTGCAAATGCGATCATTGGGTAAAATGTCGCCCGAAGAGCGGCAGGTGGCCGGTCCGGCGCTCAATGCTCTGAAAGATGAGGTTAATTCTGCCCTCACGGCGCGCAAATCTTCCATGGCGGATGCGGCTTTGGAGGAGCGTTTGAAGTCCGAATGGTTGGATGTCACGCTGCCGGGGCGCCAGAGGCCGGTGGGGACCATCCACCCAATTTCCCAAGTCTGGGAAGAAGTCACCGCAATTTTTGCCGATATGGGATTTTCCGTGGCTGAAGGGCCGCAGATTGAAACCGATTGGTATAATTTTGACGCACTCAACATGCCCGGGCACCACCCGGCCCGCGCAGAGATGGACACCTTCTATACCCACAGAGCCGAGGGCGATGACCGCCCGCCGCATGTGCTGCGCACCCATACCAGCCCGGTTCAAATCCGCTCAATGGAAAAAATGGGCGCGCCGATGCGGGTGATCTGCCCTGGTCGGGTGTATCGGGCAGACTATGATCAGACCCATACGCCAATGTTTCATCAGGTCGAAGGCTTGGCGCTGGACACAGATACTTCCATGGCCAATCTGAAGTGGTGCCTCGAAGAATTCGTGAAAGCCTTCTTCGAAGTGGATGATGTGGAGTTGCGGTTCCGCGCCTCGCATTTCCCCTTTACGGAACCTTCCGCGGAGGTGGATATTCGTTGCTCGTGGGCCGATGGGCAGCTCAAAGTGGGCGAGGGTGATGATTGGCTTGAGATTTTGGGCTCGGGCATGGTGCATCCTAAAGTATTGGCGGCCGGTGGAATTGATGCGTCGAAATACCAAGGCTTTGCGTTCGGCATGGGCATTGATCGGATCGCGATGCTGAAATACGGCATTCCGGATTTGCGCGCCTTCTTTGACAGCGACCTGCGCTGGCTGCGCCATTATGGTTTTGCGGCGCTGGATAAGCCGGGATTGGTCAGCGGGCTGAGCCGATGACGCCGATCCAGGGGGCGTTGTGGGCGTGACCTCATGACCCGAATTTTGATTGTCGATTCTAATGGGCCGGGATTGCCGGCTTTGGGGCCGGGCTTTGCTGCGGTCTTGCAGGAGCTTTCGGGGAGCATCACCTGCAGCCTTTGCGCGCCCTATTTGGGGCAGGCCCTGCCTGACGAGGTATTTGACGGGGTGGTGTTTACCGGGTCAGCTGTGGCCTGGTGTGTTGATGCGCCGGAGGGGCAGGCCCTGCGGGATATCTGGAGGCAAGTGACCCGCTGGCAGGTGCCGATTTGGGGCTCTTGCAACGGCATGCAGCTGGCTGCTTTTATGCTGGGTGGCATATGCGCCGCCTCGCCTCGTGGCGATGAAGAGGGGCTGGCGGAGGCCATCACTTTGACTGACATCGGGCGGGAACACCCTATGATGCAGGGCCGAGCCAGCCAGTTTCGCGTGCCTTGCGTGCATCGCGACGAGGTGCAGCGCCTGCCCAATGGGGCGGTTCTTCTTGCTGGAAACGCCCATTCGCCGGTGCAGGCCTTTGCCTATGAAACCGCGGATATCAGCTTTTGGGGCACGCAGTATCATCCCGAATTTTCACGCGCAGACGTCGCAACTTGGCTGGCGGATCGCGGCAAATCATTGCCCGACAGCGAAGAGCAGGATGGGCAGGGCGATCTAGCTCTTGCAACCCGGACGTTGGAATTGCAAAACTGGCTGGCACATGTCACATCGCGCCAGAGAACCACAGGGGCAAAGTAATGAAATTCACACTGTCTTGGTTGAAAGACCATTTAGAGACCCAAGCGAGCTTGGATGAGATCACCTATGCTTTGACCGACCTTGGTCTAGAAGTCGAAGGGATTGAAAACCCAGCAGCGAAGCTGGCGGCTTTTACGATTGGCAAGGTGACAAAGGCGGAAAAGCACCCGGATGCGGATAAGCTGCGCGTCTGTCAGGTGGAGACAACGGATGGTGTGACGCAAATTATCTGCGGCGCCCCAAATGCGCGCGAAGGCATCACAGTGGTCGTGGCGGCGCCAGGGGTATATGTTCCGGGCATTGACACCACAATTGGTGTTGGCAAGATCCGCGGTATTGAGAGCTTTGGCATGATGTGCTCCGAACGCGAGATGGAGCTGAGCGACGAGCATGATGGGATCATCGAGCTGGCGCATGGCGAGGTCGGGCAAAGCTACGCCGATTGGCTGGCGCAGAACGATCCGGCGCGTGTCGATCCGGTGATTGAAATCGCCATCACGCCAAACCGCCCTGATGCCCTAGGCGTGCGCGGCATTGCTCGAGATTTGGCGGCGCGTGGATTGGGCAAATTGAAAGATCGCGATGTGACGCCGGTGCCGGCTGAATTTGTCACTGATTTCTCAGTCTCAATTGATGAGGATACGCTGGACGGCTGTCCAATTTTCTGCGGCCGCGTCATTCGCGGGGTTAAAAATGGCCCAAGCCCAGATTGGTTGCAACAGGCGTTGCGGGCCATCGGTCTGCGGCCGATCAGCTTTCTGGTGGATGTCACCAATTTCTTCACCATGGATCGCAACCGGCCGTTGCATGTGTTTGATGCCGATAAAATTTGCTGGAAATTTACGGGTGCACCGGGCCGTGGGTGGCGAGGAAATTGCGGCGCTGGACGAGAAAACCTATCAGTTTTCCGAAGGTCAAATGGTGATCAGCGATGACGCTGGCGCGCAAAGCATTGCTGGGATTATGGGCGGGGCTGACACGGGATGCTCTGACGATACGGTTAACGTCTTCGTCGAATCGGCCTATTGGAACCCGGTGCAAATTGCCTATGCGGGCCGTGCGTTGCAGATTAATTCTGATGCACGCTATCGGTTCGAGCGCGGGGTGGATCCCGCCTTCACGCTTGAGGGCTTGGAGCATGCGGTGCGGATGATCGTGGATCACGCCGGTGGTGAGGCCTCCCAGATGATCCAAGCGGGCGCTGTGCCCAATACCGAACGGGCTTTCAAATTAGATGTGGAGCGGGTTAAGTCTCTGGTGGGTATGGATATTCCAGAGCGGATGCAACGCTCAACATTGACTGATCTTGGGTTCCGTCTTGAGGGCGATATGGCGCATGTGCCAAGCTGGCGCCCAGATGTGATGGGCGAGGCGGATTTGGTGGAAGAGGTCGCACGCATGGCCTCCTTGACCAAACTGGTGGGCAAGCCCTTTGCGCGCGTGGATTTGGGTGTGCCAAAGCCGGTGTTGTCCCTGTCCCAAACCCGCGAGCAAACCGCCCGGCGCATGATTGCTGCATTGGGCTATAATGAATGCGTGACCTATAGCTTTATTGACCGCAAATCGGCGGAAATGTTCGGCGGTGGCGCAGATGAGACCATGCTGTCTAATCCGATCAGCTCTGAGATGAGCCATATGCGCCCGTCACTTTTGCCCGGGCTGCTACAAGCGGCAGCGCGCAATCAGGCGCGCGGTATTTACGACATGGCTTTGTTCGAAGTGGGCCCGGTCTGGCATGGCGGCGAGCCGGAAGATCAAGAGACTTTGGCCTGCGGAATCTTAGTGGGCCACACCGGCCCCAAAGATGTGCATGGCACCCGCCGCGCGGTTGATATCTATGATGCCAAAGCGGATGTGGAAGCTGTGCTGCAGGCGATTGGCGCCCCATCTAAGGTGCAGTTTCAGCGCGGCCTGTCTGACTGGTGGCATCCCGGCCGATCCGCACGCATGGCATTGGGCAAGACCTCTCTGGCCGGCTTTGGGGAAGTTCATCCCAAAATCCTTGCGGCTTTGGATGTGAAGGGTCCGGTCGTGGCCTTTGCGGTACATACAAAAAATATCCCGGTTCCAAAGTCCAAATCGGCGACACGCCCGGCCTTGAATATCTCTGATTTGCAAGCGGTGGAGCGTGATTTTGCCTTTGTTGTGGATCAATCGGTCGAGGCGATCACCTTGGTGAATGCCGCCAAAGGGGCCGATAAGGTGCTGATTGACGATGTGCGCGTCTTTGATGAGTTTTCTGGGGGCTCTTTGGCGGCAGGATTGAAGTCTCTGGCGGTGACGGTCCGGTTGCAACCCAAAGATGCGACATTGAAAGATGCCGATATTGAGGCGGTTGCAGAAAAAATTGTTGAGAAAGTGACCAAAGCCACCGGCGGCAGCCTTCGCGGGTGAGCGTTGCCCAAGCCTGGACTTTAGTGTCGGGTTTGGGATCTTGACCACATCTATTTGACCTTTCCAGTGTCCAGTCCCAAGGCATAGCGCCTTGGGCATTATTGAACTGTTGTGATTATACCCATTTGAGCCTAGGGTGGTAAAAATACCCTCCTTTTGGCGACAGTTTGAGAGATTTGGCGAAGATATGAAACTAGACGCTACAGATCGTCGATTATTATCAGTTTTGCAGGTCAAAGGCCGCATTTCGAATTCGGATTTGGCCGATCAGGTCAATATGTCTGCTTCCGCCTGTCATAGGCGTGTCGGCCGCCTGGAGGCTGAAGGCTATATCCGCGATTATGTGGCGCTGGTGGATCCGCGCAAAGTGGACCGCCGCACGACCGTGTTTGTGGAGATTACTTTAAGCGGGCAAACGGAAGATGTTTTGGTGGCCTTCGAAAAGGCAGTGGCGCTGATTCCCGATGTCTTGGAGTGTCATTTGATGGCCGGCAGCGCGGATTATTTGCTTAAAGTCGTGGCGAAAGACACGGATGATTTCGCCAAAATCCATCGTACCTTCCTGGCCAAGTTACCCGGTGTCACGCAAATGCAGTCAAGCTTTGCGCTGCGCACCGTGTTTAAAACCACCGCACTTCCGCTTTAGCCAACAAAAAACCCCCACGTAACGCGGGGGTTTTCATGTGTTTCGGAGCGCGTAGCCCAGAGCAATGATTTACATCATTTACCCTTCACGTTCAGCTTTCTTACGCGCCAGCTTACGGGTGCGACGGATGGACTCGGCCTTCTCGCGCGCATTTTTCTCGGATGGTTTCTCGAAATGTTGCTTGAGCTTCATTTCACGAAACACACCTTCGCGTTGTAGCTTTTTCTTCAAAGCCCGAAGGGCCTGATCGACATTATTGTCGCGAACACTAACCTGCATGTGGTTTTCACCACCTTTCTAGTTTAAATTGCAAAATTGCAGGAGGCTGCTGGATAGCGCAGGCTTGTTGCTTTGTCTAGCGGCCAGATATTTGGGGGATCCATGAAAGTCGAACAACACTTATCAGAACTTCTTGCAGCGATCCTGCCCCATGTGGTGTTTGATGGCTGGTCGCAGACCAGCTTTGATTGCGCAGTGGCGGATTTGAAAATGGACCCGGGTTTTGCGGCCATGCTCGCGCCGCGCGGCGCGCTGGATTTGGCCGTTGCCTATCATCGTCAAGGCGATGCACAGATGCGCGCGGCCTATCAGGGCTCATCGACCGACTCATTGAAAATAAGAGAAAAAATTACATTGGCGGTGCGCCTGCGACTTGAGGCAATTGCGGATAAGGAGGCGGTGAGGCGCGCCACTTCGCTCTTTGCTTTGCCGCAACATGCGGGCGAGGGAGCCAAGTTGATATGGGGAACGGCCGATGACATTTGGGATGTCTTGCAAGACAGCTCGCGTGATGTGAATTGGTATTCAAAGCGCGCGACCTTAAGCGCTGTCTATGGTGCAACGGTGTTGTTTTGGCTGGGCGATGAGAGCCCGGGCCATGCGGCGACCTGGGCGTTTTTGGATCGGCGCATTGAAAATGTCATGCAAATCGAACTGGCCAAGGCGAAGATTCGCGACAACAAGCCTTTGAGTGCCGCTTTGGCGGGGCCGCTATGGCTTTTGGGAAAAATCAAGGCCCCCCAAATGCGCGATGATTTGCCCGGGCGGGCGTCTAAGTTTTAGTCTGCAATTTTGTAAAGGAGGGCACCTATGTCCCAAATGACGGCTGTTGAAATAACGGCGCCCGGCGCAGCTGACGTGTTGCAAGTCACCACGCGCCCCCGTCCGCGCGCAGGTCATGGGCAGGTGGTGATTGCCTTGGCTTATGCCGGGGTCAATCGGCCCGATGCGCTACAGCGTGCCGGCCTTTATAACCCCCCAGCAGGTGCCAGTGATCTGCCGGGGCTGGAGGGGGCAGGGATCATTGCCGAAGTGGGCGCGGGCGTGACCGAATGGGCCGTCGGCGATGAGGTCTGTGCGCTCTTGCCCGGAGGCGGATACGCAGAGTTTGTCGCCACCTCGGCCCACCATTGCTTGCCTATTCCGCGTGGCTTGAGCCTGAAGCAAGCCGCTTGCCTGCCGGAGACTTATTTCACCGTCTATTCCAATGTGTTTCAGCGCGGCGCGTTGCAGGCTGGAGAAAAATTTTTGGTGCATGGCGGCTCATCAGGCATCGGAACAACGGCCATTCAATTGGCGCATTTATTCGGGGCTAGGGTCTTTGCGACCGCTGGATCAGAGGCAAAATGCCAAGCGTGCAAGGACCTTGGGGCAGAGCGGGCGATAAATTATCGCCATGAGGTCTTTGAGGAGGTGCTTAAAGCCTATGGGGGTATGAACCTCATTCTTGATATGGTCGGCGGATCCTATATTCAGCGCAATCTCAAATCCTTGGCCGATGACGGGCGTTTGGTACAGATTGCCTTTCTGCAAGGGCCGAAGGTGGAGCTCAATTTGGTGCAAATGATGACCCGCCGTTTGACATTGACGGGCTCAACCCTGCGACCGCAAAGTGATCTGGCCAAGGCTAAAATTGCTAAGGCCTTGCATGATGAGGTCTGGCCGCATCTGGCGGCTGGGCGCATTGCCCCGATCCTCGACAGCACATTTCCGCTGGCTGAGGCCCATAAGGCCCATGCGCATATGGAAGCCAGCCAGCATATCGGTAAAATCGTTTTGGAAATTTGAGCTCCGCGCATTGATCATAAATAAGGGCTGATGGTCCTGCGGGGGCTTTCCCTTTCCTGCGCAAGGGATTATACAGCTTTCAAGTTCCCCAAACATGGTAACTCGTCCCGCCAAAACCCGGGACCGCCGCGAGGCGTTGAGGAAGCTATGTCTGGGATTAAAGTTTAGGATGGAGGCCGAAATGGCAAAACCAATTATGGCAAAGGCCACCGCAGTTTGGCTGGTGGATAATACAACCCTCAGCTTCAAACAAATTGCTGATTTCGTTGAAATGCATGAGCTTGAAATTCAAGGCATTGCCGATGGGGATGTGGCTGCGGGCGTAAAAGGCTTCGATCCAATTGNCAACAATCAGTTGACACAAGAAGAGCTGGATAAGGCGCAGGCCGATCCAGCGCATAAGCTGACTTTGAAGTATTATGCCGCCGCTGTCGGAGAAGAAAAACGCCGTGGTCCGCGCTACACGCCGCTGTCCAAGCGTCAAGACCGCCCAGCGTCGATCCTTTGGTTGGTTAAGTTCCACCCGGAGCTTTCTGATGGTCAAATTTCGAAACTTGTTGGGACAACAAAGCCCACCATTCAGGCCATCCGCGAACGGACCCATTGGAATATTACCAACATCAACCCGATTGATCCGGTGGCCTTGGGCCTGTGTAAGCAGTCAGAGTTGGATGCTTTGGTGCAAAAGGCAAATGCCAAGAAATTGCGTGATGGTGAGGCGATGTCTGACGATGAGCGCCGCCGCCTGGTCAGCACCGAGCAAAGCCTTGGAATGCCCGAAGAGCCGCGCATTCCAGCCGCTATTTCAGGGCTGGAAACCTTCACCCTGGCCGATGCGCCAGAGGAGGAGGAANACGAGCGTCAGCATGGTGATTTGTTGGATGCCGACAGTTTCTTCAATCTGCCNAGCGGTGATGGTGAAGAGCAGCCGGGTTGAATTGAGGCTCTAAAATACAAAAAAAATCCAGGCGGCTTCGGCCGCCTTTCCTTTTGCCGATGCAGAGGTCTTGCTTAAAAAGACCTCCGCATAACNCAGCCGCCAAGCCAAAATATTATGCCCGGTGGCAACACCGGGCTGCGCCTGCCTGCCCCCCGGCAGGCGCATTCACCATCTCAATATATTGGTATATATGGTTATTGCTCAAAATTTGCAGTGATTTCGCCGCCGGACATATGCGCCCGCCCAGGCCGGCGCAGCCCTCATTGCGTGCTGAACTGGCGTTATGCAGAGGTCTTGCTTAAAGCGTTTTGCGTGCCCGGAGGGCTGCCGTGATCGTCCCATCGTCCAAATAGTCCAACTCACCGCCAATTGGCACACCCTGAGCGAGGGTTGAGACGCGCACATCGCCCAATTGATCGGCGATATAATGGGCGGTGGTTTGCCCGTCGATGGTGGCATTGAGGGCTAAAATCACTTCGGTGACATTCTCATCGCGGACCC
>JGI26088J50261_1001708_pt1 | contig 11594 bp, 12 predicted proteins | sample SaaInl1SG_22_DNA_FD_50261 | JGI IMG/M metagenome (IMG submission 50261)
AGGCTTAACAATGTTTTCATTTAATTCGTGTATTTAGCCGCTTTATTCCCTGGAAGACTATTTTTAATAAACTGACGAATATCTTCATTCGCGTTTTTTAGATCTTCTCTTCTCAAGTACATCATATGACCGCTTTCATACCCTTTAAAACTCAACCTGTTTTTCATTCTTCCAGAAGGGTCTAACTGCCACATATTGTATTTTGCGTTAAAGTAGGTGGTAGCTCCGTCAAAATAACCAGACTGCGTCATGACATGTAAATAAGGGTTTTGCGCCATGGCTTGTCTCAGGTTTTCTCCAGTGTTGTCTCCACTTCTGTCCCAGGGACGTACAGGGCCAAACATATTGTATTTAATGTCAGTTTTAAAGTTTAGTTCTTCTTGTAAGTAATAGTTTATGGCTGGCGTAAAGGAGTGTAACCACGAGGTGAGTTCAGAGTTATAGTCGGGTCTTTCACCAGCACTTTTTCGATCTATTCCTAAATATCTTGAGTCCAGTCTTCCTATGGTATACCCGTCTTCTCTTAATAATTCTTTCCAGAAATAAGGGTAGGGGATCTCTAAATTATGATCGAGATAAACACTTGGCTTAATTCCTGAATAATAGCCCATTTTTTCTGCTAAAGCCTCTTTNTTACTCGTTTCTAAGAAACCGCCCATGACCATTGCAGGTAAAACGGTATTGATGGTGTAAGCCTCCACTTCTTCTAATACTTCTGTAAGCGGCTTACTTTGTAGCGCACTTGGAAGTTTTTTCTGGTACCAGGCAGCTGCAGCAAAATAAGGAAGCCTATTGGCTACTTCTACAGGACCTTCTCGGTCTATTCCAAGTTCTGTTGGAGAAACTAAAATAACGCCATTTAAATACATCCATTGGTTGTTTTGCAAGGCTAAGGCTAATCCTGAAACCCTTGTAGTTCCATAGCTTTCCCCAATTAAATATTTTGGAGATGACCAGCGGTTATTTCTAGTGACAAAGGTATTGAGCCACTCCGCTAAATAAGCAATATCTGCATTTACGCCAAAAAATTTACTTCGGTCTATCTCTTTTCCGGTAGCTGGAATGGTTCTTGAATATCCCGTATTTACGGGGTTTACATATACAATATCTGCAATATCTAGAATAGAATAAGGATTGTTAGATATTCCATAGGGTTGCACGGGGTATCCTTCTGAATCAATGTTTAATACTCTAGGACCTGTATAGGCCAAATGCATCCAAACAGAACCTGAACCCGGACCTCCATTAAAAGATATCACCAAAGGTCTTTGGGATCTATTACTCACATTGTCTTTGGTGTAATAGGTATAATGTAAACTAGCGATAGGATCACCATTTTCATCCCAAACAGGTTGTGTTCCTGTAGTGGCTGTATAATTAAAGGAATCCGTTTGGGTAGTGAGTTTGTGTTTTGTAGTTACTGTAGTATCTACAGGAAGTGTCCTAGTTTGACTCCAACAGATTGCCGTAGATGAAAAAAGAATGACAGAAAAAAATACTTTGAATCTCATAGTGGATGGTTTGGTTTTTATGTCACCTAATTTAATAAAATAAATTGAAATTAATAGGTTTAAAACCCTTCAAAAACACCTAATCCAAAAAGAGCAAAATCATATTTAACAGGGTCTATTGGATCTAAATCTCTCAATGACTGATCTAATTCAATGACTGCTTTAGCGTCGTTTTGCGTTCTTTTTAATAGTCCTAATTTTCTGGCAACTCGGCCGCTGTGTACATCTAATGGNCAAGATAGTTCACTTGGAGAAATCTTTTGCCAAATACCAAAGTCTACTTTTTCTCTTGGATTCCTGACCATCCATCTCAAAAACATATTGAGCCTTTTGGCAGCTGAACCTTTTAAGGGATCAGAAACATGCTTAGTAGTTCTTTGTTCATGTGGAATGCTAAAAAAAATAGCCTTAAACAGGCTAATGTTTTCCTGCAGAGGTTTGTTCGGTTGTGTTAAAAAAGCGTTTTCCAGACCATCGTGGTGTAAATAGATATTTTTAAGTGCTTTGCAAAAACCTATGGCATCTATTCCATTAAAAGTCCGGTGCTTAAAATGGTGAAGCGCGTCATAGTCACTTTGCTGGGCATTTAAAATAAAGTCATAAGGGGTATGATCCATTAAATCCATTAAAGAATGGGCGTTTTTTAAGATACTTTTTCTATTCCCCCACGAAATAGTAGCCGTTAAAAATGCACTAATTTCTATATCTTCTTTTTGATTAAATAAATAGGGTATTTGTAAAGGATCTGAGTCTATAAAAGACGGTTCTTGGTATTGAATGACCTTTTCTTCTAAAAACGATATTAGGCTTTCTCTATCCATTATTGTACCATATGACCGTCTACCATAGTAAATGTTCTGTCTGCCATTTTGGCTAATGACTCATTGTGTGTTACAAGCACGAATGTTTGCTTGTAGGTATCTCTTAGCTTAAAAAAAAGCTGATGCAGCACTTGTGCACTCTCTGAATCGAGATTACCGCTTGGTTCATCTGCAAATACCACAGCAGGTTTATTGATTAAAGCCCTNGCTACAGCAACCCTTTGTTGTTCCCCACCAGACAAGGCATCTGGCTTGTGGTGTATTCTGTCTAAAAGCCCAAGAAAACTAAGTAACTCAGTAGCGTCTTTTGTAGCTTGCTCTTTAGAGGCGCCATGAATATATGCAGGAATACACACATTTTCAATGGCTGTAAACTCTGGGAGTAATTGATGAAATTGAAAAATAAAGCCTATGTTTTTATTTCTGAATGCGGCCAGTTCTTTTGCGTTTAACAGTGGAACATTTTTGTGGTTTATTTCAATAACGGCATCCTTATTGCTTGGTTGTTCTAAGGTTCCCAATATTTGTAATAGNGTTGTTTTTCCCGCACCAGAGGCACCAACAATAGCCACTATTTCTCCTTCATTAATATGGATGCTCACCCCTTTGAGAACTTCAAGTTCTCCATATGATTTTCGAATATTATTCGCTTTGATCATCTAAAAGTATTTCTGTATTTAAAAAGTAAATATAAGGATTCAGACGGTCTCCAGTTTATTCTTGGGAAATTTATAGTAATGGGNTGATTATTTTATTGTAAATTTGTTGATAGTTATANTAAAAATATTAAACAAAATAATGTCTTATACCCATTTAGATTCATACGACGCTCCCATTACTGAAAGTGTTAAAAAAAATTACGANCACATATTAAATGCCATAGGCGAGGACCCTTCTAGAGAGGGTTTGCTAAAAACACCTGAGAGAGCTGCTAAAGCCATGCAGTTTTTGACACAAGGTTATGATCAAGATCCTGAGGCAATTTTAAGAGGTGCAATGTTTAAAGAAGATTATGACGACATGGTGATTATCAAGGACATTGAACTGTATTCGATGTGTGAACACCATATGTTGCCTTTTTTTGGTAAAGCTCATATTGCTTACATACCAAATGGACATATTGTTGGTTTGAGCAAAATTCCAAGAATAGTAGATGTTTTCGCAAGGCGTCTTCAAGTGCAAGAGCGTTTAACCCATGANATTTTAGAGTGCATTAATACAACGCTAGATCCTAAAGGTGTAGCGGTTGTTATAGAAGCCTCTCATATGTGTATGATGATGAGAGGGGTACAAAAGCAAAACTCTGTTACAACAACTTCTGGATTTAGAGGGCTTTTCGAAAAAACAGCTACGAGAAACGAATTCATGAAATTGATTAGCAGTAGTCTGTCTTAAAACGACAGGANCATTATTATCAATGATTTTTCAGCGATATTGGTGAAACATTCTTTTGGCTTTCTTAAAAATGAATAAGTTTGTTATATGATTGAGTATGTAGACGTTATTGTAAACACCATAAGCGGTAGTTTTCGTTGGTTTTATAGATCCATCATTTTCGATGTTCCTTGGAATCAAAATTATTTTTGGGGGCTAACATTAATCTCCCTTGTTGTGTGGGGTTTGGAACTACTATTTCCATGGCGTAAAGAGCAGAAGGTTTTTAGGAAAGACTTTTGGCTGGACGCGGTATATATGTATTTTAATTTCTTTGTGTTCTCAAGTGTTATTAGTGGCTTATATGTCATTCTGGGGAATCTTTTTTCTGCCTATGGTATGACCATCCACTCTATGGCCTTAATAGATATAAATCAATTACCGGCTTGGTTGGGTCTTTTGGTGTTCTTTGTCCTTCTAGATTTTGTTCAATGGTTCACGCATATTACGCTTCATAAGGTTCCGTTCTTTTGGCAGTTCCATAAAGTGCATCATTCCGTGAAAGAAATGGGTTTTGCAGCTCATTTGAGGTATCATTGGATGGAGAACATTCTTTATAAACCATTGAAGACCTTGGCCATTATGTTGTTGGGAGGTTTTGAGCCTGAACAAGCCTTTGTTGTTCATTTTATCTCAATTGCCATTGGTCATTTAAATCATGCGAATTTAGCCCTTGATTGGGGTCCTCTAAAATACTTAATCAATAACCCAGTGATGCACCTTTATCACCATGCTAAATCACTTCCTAAAGGTCGTTTTGGTGTGAATTTTGGAATCAGTTTAAGCATTTGGGACTATCTATTCAATACGTATTACTTACCCAAAAAAAATCCCCACCTAACCCTGGGGTTTGATGGGGATGAAAATTTCCCAAAAGACTTTATAAGTCAAAACCTAAGCGGTTTTAAAAAGTAGTTTTTATTCTACAGAAACACTAAAAGTAACTGCTACATCTGTTTCTCCACCAGCATCTAAAATTCCAGTATTTGGTTTTTTAGGTTCATGTCTCAGTGTAAGTCCAAATGATGCATTTCCAGCGTTTCCTGTCGTTAAAGTGAAAACGAGTCCCAATGGGTTCCCACTTGAATCTGTATCTGAAGTTGCCACTGAACTGATAGGCGAAGTAAATGAGTAAAATACTTGGTGTTCTTCTGCTTCTTCTGCAACTTCTTCTGTAATATCTTCCACTGGAGATATAGATTCATTTAAAAACTTAACAGCACCAGAATAAGTGGTGTCAGATTTTAATGAGCCTTGTACCGTTATTACAGGTTCGTTTGGCCCGTCTCCATCTAGATCCACTGAACTTAAAGTAACTGTGTCACTTCCAGCTTGAAGCGTTACAATTACCGAGGTAATAACTTCTTCCTCTTGGATAAGTTCAGGGCTATCGTTGTCACTACAAGATAAAAATGATATCAATAGCGAAAGGGTTAATAGGGTAGATAAAATCTTTTTCATAAGATGTGATTTAGTTTAATTAAAAATTGATTTGAAATTGTAATTGAAAGTTTATGCCCAATTCATTCGAAAAATATCGAAGTCTATTGAGGTAATTTTGATAATTTAAATTGGTGAGGTTCTCACCGCTAAGTCTTATTTTATATTGGGTGGTACCGCTTTTGGGAAATTGGTACGCTACTACAGATGAAAGTAAAAAATAGCTGTTAGGAGCTTTATTAATTTCTAGTAGCTGTTCTTTTTGTGTGTACGGATTAAAAATCATGAAGTCTTCAGGCACTTCGTTTTGCCTAAAATTGTATTCCCCAGCGAATTGAACACTAAGTCCCTTGATATTTTTAAACAAATATTCTAATTCATGTTGGGTGCTNACAGGGGGGATGTTTGGAAAAGGGGCATTGTTTTTTAGGTCAATTGCCTTTACTAAAGAAGCCCCATTGGTGAATTTTAGTTCGTTTGAAAAACGCTCCGTCCATTTAAAGTCTACGCCAGTAAAGTTTGNATTGGTTTGCTGGTATTCCCAAACTGGAAACGCACCCCTTATCGTGAATTCTAGTCCTGAGGGAATAAGTGCCATAAAATCGTTTATACGATTAAAATAAGGGGCTAATAAAAAAGTTCTCTGATCAGAACGATAGCTGTATTGAATCCCTAATTTATGCGCTTTCTCTTTCCTCATTCTCAAAGAGCCTAATTCAATTCTAGCTGCAGAATGGTGTAGACCTTCACTAAACAACTCCGCTGGATTAGGCGCTCTTTCTATGTATTGAAGGTGCGTGCTAANACGGTGCTTTTCATGGTTAAAGTGAACACTTAGTGCAGCAGATTGGGTGTTGAAATTCAATTTTGCCGCTGTAAGTATTTGGGTGTCAAAGTCTGCAACAACAAAATCTGAAAAGTCAATATTATAGCCCAAAGACTCCCATCTTGAGGTTTTATAAAATTTATCTGCATTTATTTGTACCCTGTCTGCTCTTATGCTCCCTTCAATCTCCCATGCAGATGAGAGGGTTTTTAATCCATATAAATAAGCGCCAAAATTTAAGCTGTTGTAATCTGGTATGAGTCTTTTAACACCAGTTGCAGGGTTAGGAAAATGTATCTGATAGGCTGTTTCTACCCCAAATTCGAGTGCCTTGTCGTAAGAGGTATCTAATTTAAAATTAGATTGAACAGCATGGGTTTGTAGTTGCAAATCTGTTCCAGGTAGTTTATTTCTATCGCCAAGCCTGAGGTCGAACTCTTTTCTATTATTCTGCTGAAAATCGTATTGAAGGGTCCATTTAGCTAGATTTTCAAAATGATAATAGGCAGAAATTTTGGCCAATATATGAGAAACTTCCTGTCTTGGGTTTTCTATATTATAGGTAAAATCTCCAATCGGAATAGTGGTGTCTCCATTNATCTGATTGATTAAATCTTGAAGATTACCAATATGAGAGTTTCTAAGGATACCATTATTAGCTTTAAAATAAGAGATATATGCATCTATTCCTTTGTGGGCCAAATGCCAACCAAAAGGAATTGAGATACTGGTTTGTTCTAATCCAGTATTTAGTAAGTAACCATCTGTATTTTGATTATTCCCCGCTTTTTTAAAGCTCGCTTGAATTCCATAAAACAAACCATTTTCAAAATCTCTCTCGAATTTTTGACTACTCAAAATACCCAAGCCATTGGAATATGCAGAAAATATGGCAGTGTGTTTTTGACTGTTCTTAAAAACGGGTTTTCTAGGATCTAGGACAATCACACCACCCACAGCATCTCCACCATATTTAAGTGCCTTTGCACCAACGGCAAGTGACACTCCTTCTACACTAGAAGTAGCTATATTTGGTGCGTGTTCTGCGCCCCATTCCATATCCTGCATTCTAACCCCTTGGTTATTGGTAAGCACTCTACTCCCGTACATTCCTTGGAGCAATGGTTTAGCAATAGAGTTACCTGTCTTAAGGGTGCTAATGCCTTGTATTTCAGTCAGTGCCTCAGCAAAACTTTGGCTGATTTTATTTTCGAAAACAGTCGCATCTATAGTTTGTTGTTCCAATAAATTATTAGCTTTCTTAATAAGCGCTACCTCATTCAATGCTTCTACATGATGCTCTAGATAGAAGGACTTGGTAATGTTTTCCGTTAAATTTATAGGAATAAATTGAGTCCCACAGTCAATATGAGACACTTCAATTTCATAAAAACCACGGCATAATCCTTGTAAGACAAAGTCTCCATTTTCATTTGAAAACACTTCTTTTTCGAGACCATAAATAGCTATAATAGCGCCCTTTAAGGGTTTTCCATCGTGCTGGTCAATCACCTTACCTTTAATGACCAAATGGCAGTCTTGTGCATGGGCATAGCCCAATACAAATGACATAAATAATAATAAAATATATTTCATGAATACATATTCAAATTACAACTAGTGCTATTAAGCACTTCAATATCTATGAATTATAGTCAGACGGTGGGGGTCTGGACCAGATATTGGTGTAAGCTGAATATTTTAAAACTTGCGCTGGTGTTTGCTTGCATTGTTTTGAAGTAACAATAGCAAAATCATTGTTAACAATACAATCTATTTCAGCGACTAAAAGTAAAGGAGACTGTAGTTGTTGTATTTCACAGGTCTGACAATGACTTGTTTTATCTGCATGGTTACTATCGTGGGTATAAGCATGAAGCGTACTGCTTTTTAAGAAAAAAAGTAGCACAAAAAATATCCCATACAATCCACGAGTGGTAAACATAGTTTCAAATATATGGATTTAGGGATAGAGATAAATCTTAAAGAAGTGTTAAATGTCTATTTAAAAAGAAATCCAAAGCCCATTCTCTTGAGCATTTTCTTCTCAAAATTCCAAAAGAACTTGAACTGACCAAACAACCCACCAATAGCTACAAGCAATACTTGATAGATTGGAAAAATAATTAATATTCTCAAAGTCCAGTAAAAAATTAAGGTGTACCAGTGGTCTTCAAAAGCACTGCGCTCCAATCCAACAAAATCCAAAACAGGTCTGGCCAGTTTTAGGGCACTACTTCCAGTAATTGAAAAGACTATAAAAATAACGACAAGTGCTCCGTTAGAAGAAACCGACCACTTCTCTTTTAATTTTGAAAAATAAGAAGGCTTATGCATTGTCAAAAGAAATAATTTGTTTGGCTAAAGAAAGCCCTATTTTCTCCTGAGCTTCAAGAGTAGCGGCGCCAATATGAGGTGTCAATGATATATTTGGATGCATGAGTATTTTTATTTCAGGATTTGGTTCAGACTCAAATACGTCTAATCCAGCAAAAGCAACGGTTCCGTTGTCTAAAAACTCAATAAGAGCTACTTCATCTAAGGCATTTCCCCTCGCTGTATTGATTATACCGACCCCTTTTTTTAATAATCCAAATGCATTTCTATCTATACAATATTCACTTTGAGAGGGAACGTGTAGGGAGATAAAATCAGATTCTTTTAAGACATTTTCTCTGCTGCTTCCTTCTAGTGAAAAAGAAATTTTTTCCCCATTGAAAAACTCTAATTCAATAGAGGCATTTTTTATTTCAGGATCAAAAAAGAGTACCTTCATACCCATAGAAAGTCCCATCTTAGCGGTTTCTTGGCCAATATTGCCAAACCCAAAAATACCCAAAGTTTTTCCCTTTAACTCAATACCAGTAGCATAAGATTTTTTCAAATCTTTAAAATGGGTGTCCCCTTCTAAGGGCATATTTCTGTTGGCATCATAGAGAAATCTTGCACCAGATAACAAATGAGCGAAGCTTAATTCCGCTACAGCTCTAGCAGAAGCATCTGGGGTGTTTAAAACTTTAATTCCTTTAGATAAAGCGTAATCTACAGCAATGTTGTCCATGCCAACACCTCCTCTTCCAATGACTTTAATACTTTGACATTGGTCAATAATATCTTCTTTTATCTCGGTTGCAGATCGTACTAAAACTACCTCAATTTGCTGTTCATTAATGTAATGGGCTAATTGTGACTGAGATACTGTAGTAGTATCTACTTGGTGTCCAGCTTCTTCTAAGTATTTAATNCCACTTANATGAATACCATCATTCGCTAAAATCTTCATTTTTTATGCTTTTCTTTCTAGATCACTCATTATATCTACCAGTACACCCACGCTTTCAAGTGAAAGTGCGTTGTACATAGACGCTCTATACCCCCAACGGATCTATGACCGTTTAAGCCATTTATCCCTCCAGCAGCGCACATTTCATTGAAGCGTGTCTCTAAGGCAGGGTCAGCTAGGGTGAATGTCGCATTCATATAAGACCGGTCTTCTTTATTTGCATAAGCTGTAAATAAAGGATTTAGATCTATTTCAGAATAGAGTAATCTGGCTTTTTTTCTATTAATTTTTTCAATTGCTGCAATGCCTCCTAGCTCTTTGAGCCATGTCATAGTTAACATAGATACATACACAGGAAAAACCGCTGGTGTGTTAAACATACTTCCCTTATCTATATGGGTCTGGTAGTTTAACATTTCTGGAATATGTCTAGAAACTTTTCCAAGAATCGATTCTTTAACTACTACAAGAGTGGTACCCGCAGGGCCCATGTTTTTTTGTGCCCCCGCGTATATTAAGTCAAAGGCAGAGAAATCCATAGTCCTCGAAAAGATATCAGAACTCATATCACAAACCATAGGGACATTCACTTTTGGAAACTGTTGAAATTGTGTCCCGTAGATGGTATTATTAGAGGTGAGGTGTAAATAGTCTACGTCTGTAGGTACTTCAATGTTTTTGGGAATATATTTGTATCCCTCTGATTTTGAAGACCCTACTTCAATTACTTCACCAAAAGCTTTAGCCTCTTTAATGGCTTTGTCACTCCAGGTTCCTGTATTGATATAGGCGGCTTTTGTTTCTAATAAGTTATAGGCAACCATTAAAAATTCCAAACTAGCGCCACCGTGAAGAAATAGGGCTTTGTATCCCTTGCCTTCCAAATTTAAAAGTGATAAGGCCAACTCTTGTGCTTGATCCATTACCGCAACAAAATCCTTTGAGCGATGAGAGATCTCTAATAAAGAGAGCCCTGAGTCGTTAAAATTCACTACTGATTGAGCTGCTTTATCCAAAACTTCTTTTGGGAGTATACAGGGTCCAGCACTAAAATTATGTTTTTTCATGAAAGTTTCTTTAGTAGAAATTCAGCGTACAAAGGTCTTATAATTAATCTAAAAAGTAAGTGCTTTAAGAGTAATTTTATAAGGATAAAATAAAATCCATTGTGTCTACTCCATCTGCGTAATCCGTCAGGCTTGGTTTTTGGGTTTCTCCAAAACCAATACTGTTCAAAAATCCAGAGGGCCCTACAATACATTGAAGTAAATCAGCTTTTGCTTCCAGCTCTTTTTCCAATGTTTCTAAAGTCTGGTAGTATTCAAAATGAAGTGATCCTATAGGTGAGGTGAGGCCGCTGTCTTCTTTGATAATTAAAAAACCATTGTCTAGTATTTTAAATAAACTCATGAGATAAACCGCCTTGTTATAATCGTAATTATTGCTGTATTTTTCATATTCAATAAGGTCCCTATATCCATAAAGTGCTTTGAATAGTAAGTCAAAATCATATCCTTCAGGCACATATATCTTAGAGACAGACCTACAACCTAGACCAAAATACCTAAAGACGTCTTCTCCTAGTTTTTCAAGCATTTCAGGACTTTCTTTTCCAGTAATTACAGCAACGGAATTTCTGTTTTTTCTTATTATATTAGGTTTGTGTCCAAAATAATGCTCAAAATATCTGGCGGTATTGTCACTACCTGTAGCAATTAAAGCNTCGTATGGCGCATTTATTTTCTCCAATACTTTTACATGATCTGGGTCTTCTTGGGTGTGCGCTTGCAAGAAGTTTAAAATCCAAGGAAGTAATACTTGATCGTTTGAGGCTAATTTTATTAAGATCTTGGCATCGGCCAGGTAGGCCGTTAAAAAGTCATGAAAACCCACCAAAGGAATATTCCCAGCCATGATTAGAAGCACAATGGGTTGTTTTTTGGGAGTGGGGTAGGATGCCACCCATTTTTCAAGCTTTTCAGTAGTCAATTCTTTGGCCCACTGTGCGGTGGCATACCAAATATTTTCCTCCGTGAACCAACCATTTTTATGACCCGCAAGAGTAATGAGTTTTTCCCAATCTTCTAGGTGAGGGATATTGCGCTTATTTTCCTCTTTAGCCTGTACCATAGCTTGGAGTGTTTTTCCAAAAGCAACAACAGCATTAAATCTATTTTGATATGTGGGCATAATATTTGTTTGAGCGGTTTTTAGGTTTTACCTTTGTGCAAAAGTAATCAATACACCCGATTAACTTAAATTTTTACTATGGCAATTAT
>JGI26088J50261_1001712_pt1 | contig 11581 bp, 8 predicted proteins | sample SaaInl1SG_22_DNA_FD_50261 | JGI IMG/M metagenome (IMG submission 50261)
TTGATCTCTTGGTTATCGAATGCATTGGATGCTGAGACCACTTATTTGTCGCTCACCCGAGGTTCGGGCGGACAGAATTTGATAGGAGACGAGCTTGGAGCCGATCTAGGTGTGATTAGGGAGCACGAACTCCGCGCGGCACGCAACATAGATGGTGGCAACCAGCGCTTCACGGATGCCTTAGACTTCGGCTATTCAAAAAGTGTGGACGAGGTATGGACGAAATGGGACCACGACGATCTTCAACTGCAAGCGGTCCGCACCATCAGAGAGCTCCAGCCAGATTTTATTATCACACGTTTTCCTCCTGACCAGAGAGCAGGTCACGGCCACCATACCGCCTCAGCCGAACTGGCCATCGAATGTGCCAAACTTGCTGCAGACGAGAAATACGAAACCGAAACCACCGCTTGGTCCGTTCAGGGCGTTTGGTGGAACACCTCCGTATGGTGGGATGAAACGCTCAAAGACGATCCGGAAGCTGTATACCTAGATATGAGTGGATTCGACCCGCTGCTGGGCGATACCTACGGTGCCATCGGCGATGCTGCGCGTTCCATGCACAAGTGCCAAGGATTTGGTGTTCCTATCAATCGTGGTCCACGTGAAGAATACTTCAAAAAGCTATGGGGTGGAGGCGATTTATCGGCTTACCTCACACCGGACCGTGGAGCGGATGCACAAAGCTTACTGGCCCAAGATGCGGCCTTTGCCCTTGAAATAGGCGACCAAAAGCAAGCCATCACAAAATGGTCAGAGCTGGGCAAGGTGTTGTTGGAGCAAACCACCCCGGAATCTGATAAATACCAGCGCTGGCAGCAGGTCATGCTGCATCTCTTGGGGGTGTATGCTGAGGTCTTTACCTCTGTGAACCCTCTGCCGGAAGGCTCCTCGTATCCGGCGACTTTGGTGATTCAAGCCCTGAATTTTGATGTGCAAGTGAAACTGGCTTCGGTCAAGGCGCCGAATAAAGATATGGGTTTGAATCCTGCACAGGTACTCACTAGCGAAGGGCAGGAGCTCGAAGTAGATTTGTACGATGAGGGAAAAATCACAAAATATATCCGGGTCCGATTAGAACATGAATCCGCCATCATAATGCTTTACCTCAAGCCTGTTGCAAAACTTAGTGACCGTGCCGTAGGGGAGTACCGCGAGGCCATTGCGGTGGAGCCGGCCATTCACGCGAAGTTCGACCAAACCGTCTATTGGAATACGGGCAAGAAAGGAACCATCGGATATAGCATTTACTCCAAGGATGGGGGTGAGTTGAGTTGGTCTCTAGATTTCAGGACTCATGGATTGGGACCTGCTAGGGAGAATGATCACTACATCGAGTTGGAAAAGCGTGAATTTTTGTCCATTTCCATGAATAGAAGTGAAACATTGAATGCGGGATGGAATCACTTCACTGAGGAAATACCGGCTAAAATGGAAGCTGGTAAGTATCACGTGTTCTTAGGGTATGAGAGTTATCCGGGCAAGTTTTTCCCGAAGACTATCGACTCAAAAATAACAATCAGCTATCCCCACATCGGAACTCATTATGTGTATTATCCTGCATCTTCAGTGCTAACCGTCCTCGACCTAAACAAAAAGCGCATCAAAGTGGGCTACATCGAAGGGGCAGGAGATTTAATGGATGAGACGCTGGAGAGCGTAGACTATGAAGTGGTGAGAATAACAGAAGAGACGCCAGAGCTTTGGGATGAAGTGGATGCCATTTTGGTGGGTATTCGTGCGTTTAACACCGAAGCATGGTTGATGGAGAGTGAGGAGCGCATCAAAAGTTTTGTGGCCAATGGCGGAAATTTTGTCGTGACCTACACCACAGCTGGAAGAAGCGGGATGGCATTGCCATTGCCCGTACCGTTGACTATTGGACGTGATCGAGTGACTGAAGAAGAGGCACCAGTAGCTTTAAAAGAATCGGTTCTTATGCAGCGTCCTAATGCATTAAGTGCCGCCGATTTTGAACAATGGGTACAGGAGCGTGGTTTATATTTTCCAAGTGCATACGAAGGCTATACCACGGTATTGAGCATTGCAGAGTCTACGGGGACTGTGTATGAAAACTCAACCGTAGTTGCATCGTATGGCAAAGGTTCCGTAATTTACACAGGTTTGTCGCTCTTCAGAGAATTGCCAAAGGGCGTTCCAGGAGCTTTAAGATTACTTCAAAATATACTGCACTATGACCGTTAAGAACACCTCAATCATAAATTGGAAGAAATACTACATCGGCGTGGTAGCGCTTTTGGTGGCGGAGATTGTAGCGTTCTATTTCATTACGCGTCAATACGTGTAAATGCACGCACTAGACTGGATTGTATTAATAACGACCCTTGCGGCGATTGTTGGATACGGTGTACTTAAAACACGCCGTAGAGGGGCGGGTGAGCTCTTAAGCGGCTCAAAGGATGTGAGCCTCTGGACCATAGGTTTAGGGATCATGGCGACACAAGCCTCTGCCATTACTTTTCTTTCTACTCCGGGTCAGGCCTACGCGGAGGATATGGGGTTTATCCAATTTTACTTCGGACTCCCTCTGGCAGTCATTCTAGTCAGTATCTTCTTTGTACCGGCCTATCGAAAGATGAGTGCGGTTACCGCCTACCAGTTTCTTGAACAGCGTTTTGACCGAAAGACCAGACTGTTTACAGCGGCACTCTTTTTAATGTCTCGAGGATTGGCTGCCGGTATTACCATTTTCGCACCTGCGATCGTTTTAAGTGCAGCATTAGGCGTATCGCTTAATCTTATGATTGTCATTATCGGGCTTATTGTAGTCTTCTATACCGTTTCAGGTGGCTCTGCAGCCGTTGCGGTAACTCAAAAGTGGCAGATGCTCACCATCCTAGGCGGTATGGGCATTGCGGCCTATTTACTGGTCGATAAGATCCCCGTCAGTATGCCTGAAGCCTATGATATTGCTGGGAGAATGGGCAAACTCAATATCATTAATACCAGCTTAGATCCAGGTACCCGTTACACGCTTTGGTCCGGCCTTGCTGGGGGATTGTTTCTCTCATTGAGTTACCTCGGAACCGATCAAAGTCAAGTGCAGCGTTATTTAGGTGCTGAAAACCAGTCGACAAGCCGTTTTGGATTGTTATTTAATGGCGTGTTTAAGGTGCCCATGCAGTTTTCCATCCTAGCTATTGGCGTGCTCTTGTTTGTTTTTTACCAATTCACGCAACCGCCCATTTTTTTTAACGAAAGCGAAGTGAAACGAGCGCCGGTGGAGGTGCAAGCTGAGTTGGCCGATCTTCAACGTTTTCACGAGAATTCCTTTGCTGCAAAACGCCAAGCACTCCTCATAGGGGATTGGGCAGCGGTCAATGCAAACAAAGAAACCTTGGCNCTCGTTCGCGAACANTACATGGACCTTCTCGAGGAACATGTGCCCAATTTCCAGCGCAAAGACACCGACTACGTGTTTATCACCTTCGTGCTTAATTTTCTGCCCAAAGGGTTGGTTGGTTTACTGCTTGCAGTGATCATCAGCGCAGCAATGTCCAGTACTGCAGGGGAGGTCAGCGCTCTGGCGACCACGACATATGTAGATTATTATACGGTCTTCAAAGGGGAGTCTCAACGCCCGAAACGCACGATCCGTACACTCACGTTTGTTTGGGGAATCGCCGCTATTGGTGTGGCATTGGCAGCTCCGTTGTATGAGAATTTAATCCAATTGGTAAATGTCCTGGGTAGCCTTTTCTATGGCACCATATTGGGGATATTTCTTGTTGCTCTTTTTATGAAACACATCGGTGGAAAGTCCATTTTCATAGCCGGTATTGTGGGCCAATTCGTGGTCTTCTTAGTACATTACCTAAATACCGCCGATCTTATTTCTCTAGGCTTTCTGTGGTACAATGTTATTGGGTCTGCGGTGGTTGTTTGTATCGCAAACATCTTACATTTCAGCTTGAAACAACAAGAGTTAAGTAGTTAGATATCAGTACTTAACTTCATGCGCTCTACCATTTCATAAACAGCCGGACAATGCCGTACATTGGTTTCGGTGAGCGGAAGTATAGATTTCATGTTTGGATGATCCGTATGCGGGAATTGGTGGCAAGCCTTGGGCGCATATTCGTATCGTACACTTGTTCGTGTCTAGTGCTAAAAACGGGCAGGGCAGGCTGTTCATCACCCAATCCCCATCTTCGTCGACGCGCAAATATCTCGCTTCGAAATCTGCCGCTTTCATTCCTTGTTTTTTGGAAATACGGGCAATATCCTGTTTAGTAAGTAATGGCCCTGTGGCGCGGCAGCATCGTGCGCATTTCAGGCAGTCCGTCTCCGCGAAGACCTCCTCGTGCATCGCATGAAATTGAGCATTGAGCTTCTTGCCTTCATGCTTGGACAATCGGGCAAAGAACTTCTTGTTCTCCTTCCGTTTGGAGCGAGCAAGTTCCTTGAAATCGTCAAATATGCGTTCGAGATAATTAGCCATTCGCTTTTGCCACCAATGCTTCCAATTCCTCTCGGGTTTCTTTGACGTAGGCGTCGTATTCCTTGGTAGAAGGACCGTAAAAACCGGTATGGATCTTCACCACATTGCCCTCGTGGTCCAACATAATAGACGTTGGGTAGCTACGGATCTGCTCTAACGGCAACACCGCATTGCGGTCTTGCTTAGGATCGTATGTGGCAATGACCATGGGGAAGGAGGTTCCTAGATCGCGTTCCATTTTCTGCACGGCAGCGGTAGCTTTTTCTAAAGTCCCACTGTACTCATAGCTCAAGCCATAGACATCAATGGCTCCGTCGAATTCACGGTAATACATGTCCAATACTCGGCCTTCATCCATACAGTTTGGACACCACGATCCTTGAATAGCGAGGATGGTAGGTTTGGTGATGGTACGGCTGTCGAAGTGAACGGTATCGCCATCAAGGCCCGGTAAATGCCATTCTATGTGCGTATAATCATCGCGCAGCTTTGACATTTCTTCTGGATTTTCCAACGTGGCGTTTTCATCTGCAACTCCTTTGAATCGGTAATAGCCAGTTTTTCCGGACCATACATTTCCGAAAACGGAATCCCCGATGGTTACAAATTCTACGTTGTTGATAAATCTGCCATCAAATCCAGTGAGTTGATAACCGCCTTCATCGACTACTTTTTCTCCAGTCAGGAATCTCAAATCACCTGTGGAAGTGGCGATAGTTCCGACGATTTTATTTTCCTTGATACTAAGTTGTAGCAAGGCTGGACGGGTCGTGCCGTTGCCATAATCTCTAATGATGTAGTACTGGTTCGCTGGTAGGGCATCGATAGCCGCACCGGGCGTGGTTACGGCTATGGCATCGAGTGGTTCAAGCGTTAGCGGTATCTCATAGTTCTCAGCATCTGTGCGGTAGTACATTCCTTGATAGCCGTTTTCAGTTTTGATCAGCCACAAGTCAGAAGCAAAGACCGGGAAGGTACCGCGCAGGGTATCTTCTCCTTGCAACTCCACGTTGAAGGATTCGTGGACGCCATTGTATATGGTCATTGTTCCTTTAGCGGGGGTATACGTAGCACTGAATACGACGCTGGTAGAATCGTTCAAGCGCAATGCACCTTGGTAGGTTTCGACGTGATACGATACTACCTCTTCCGTGTTGCTGCAAGAAAAAAGGGCCATCGAAATGGCCCCTATGATGATGAAATTCTTCATGTTTGAATTAGAGGTTTAATTCCTCAATAAAGGTATCAATCTTTCTTTCAAGTTCTGCCTTGGTTGCAGCATGGCTATGACCAGTGGTAGCGCGCACGCTGAAGTAGAACTTGATTTTTGGTTCTGTTCCTGAAGGGCGTGCACTCACTTTATCTCCAGCCTCCGTGATGAACTGCAACACATTTGAGGCAGGCAGCGCCGTGCTTGATGTTGCTCCAGTGCGCAGATCGGTCTGAGTTGAATTATTGTGGTCGATGGCAATGACCACTGGCGATCCCGCCAAGGTCTTCGGCGGATCATTTCGCAGGGCAGTCATCATATCCGCAATTTCTTGGGCCCCAGAACGGCCTTTCTTGGTGATGGAAATTAAACGCTCTTGGTATTGGCCAAACTCGCGGTGGATGGCTTCTAGCTGTTGCAAGACTGTACGGCCTTGTGACTTGGCATTAGCGGCCATTTCCGCGATCATCACTGCAGAAGCCACGGCATCTTTATCGCGAACGGCATCCCCAATGAGGTAGCCGTAGCTTTCTTCACCGCCCACTAGGAATTGTTCCTCTGGCTTGTGATTGATGATATCTGCGATCCATTTGAATCCGGTCAAACAGCGGTAACAAGGCACGCCATAGGCCGCCGAGATGTCGGCAATGAGATCGGTGGTCACTACTGTGGCAGCAGTAAAACCGTTGGAGGGGAGGGTGCCGTTCTCCTTGTACGCATTGAGGATGTAGTGGACGAGTAGTGCTGCGGTATCGTTTCCGTTGAGCAGTTGCATTTTGCCTGTCCCATCGTTGGCAGCAATACCCACGCGATCAGTATCAGGGTCACAACCGATCACTAGATCTGCACCGGTGGCTTCCGCCTGAGCAACAGCCATGGCTAATGCAGCACTTTCTTCCGGGTTAGGGCTGGCCACGGTTGGAAAATTTCCGTCCGGTGCGCTTTGCGCTTCGACCAGTTGAACGTTGGTAAATCCAGCCTTAGCAAGGGCAGGAGGAACACTCACAATGGAGGTGCCGTGCAATGCTGTAAATACTATGTCCAGTTCCGTCTTACCAGCGTTGCTTAGGCTGAGCCCTGCAACCATATCGGTGTATTTATCGTCTATGGCAGTACCTACGGTCTCAATCAAAGCCTCGTTCGCATCCCAACGTATATCTTCAAATCTAGTGGCACGCACTTGTTCAATGACACCCTTGTCATGCGGAGGAACTAACTGGCCCCCATCATTCCAATACACCTTGTATCCGTTGTATTCCTTCGGATTGTGNGAGGCGGTCAAAACGATTCCGAAATCACAACCTAATTCGCGTACAGCAAAGCTCAGCTCTGGTGTTGGGCGCAATTCTTCAAATAAATAGGTGTGNACACCATTGGCGCTCAATACTTCGGCAACCTTGCGTGCAAAAGACTGAGAGTTGTTCCGGCTGTCGTAGGCGATGGCAGCTTTGAGGTCTTTGCGTCCCATGGATTGCTTGGCATAAACGGCCAAACCTTGTGTGGCTAAACCGAGTGTATAAGGGTTAATTCTATTGGTTCCCACGCCCATGATACCGCGCATACCGCCAGTTCCAAAGTCTAGGTCTTTGTAGAAGGGCTCAATCAAGGTATCGCCGCCCTGCTCCAAAAGAGCTTGTGCTTCGGCACGAGTTTCGGCATCAAATAAATCAGAAGTCCACAAAGTGGCATTTTGAGTAGCTAGGGATAGAACGTCCGCGCTCATAGAAGTCAATGGTTTATATGAACCGTAAAAATACAAAAAGGGGGCCGGAGCCCCCTTGACATTCCTAAGACATAGGAATATTTAATCAACAAGTAACAAACGGTTATTCGTTTCCTAAAAGCTCGTAAGAACGGGCGATGAACGCAGTCAACTCTTCGCCGTGTAGTAAATTCTGCTGCAGTTTAGCAAGGTCAAGCGCCTGATTTACAGCGGTACCACGAGCATCTGCATCTTCAGTATCTAAAATTTTTGAAGCGAGCGGATGGTTGGCATTGACGATCAGATCGTACATATCAGGGAAATCACCCATACCCATCATTCCACCACCACCGGTCATTTGCATTTCCTTCATGCGGCGCATGAATTCAGGAACGGTAATGACTAAGGGTGCCTCGGTAGAATCCATATCCTCTAGTTTCAAAGTAAATTTCTCCTTAGGTACNATNGTTTCTAATCGGGTTTTCAATTCCTCCTTCTGCTTGTCGCTCAACTTAGCAACACGCGTTTCATCCTTCTTAATGAGGTTATCGATCAAATCTGAATCCACACGCGCAAACGTTGTGTTTTCGTGCTCTTGTTCCAATTTTTGTAGCAAGTGACTCGTCAACGGTGAATCTAGGAGCAGTACGCTGTATCCCTTATTTTTCGCGTTTTGAATGTAGCTGTGCTGTGCATCTTTATTGGAAGCATAGAGAACAACGGTCTTTTTATCCTTATCCGTCTGTTGCTCTTTAATGGACTCCAAGTATGCCTCAAACGTGTGAAGCCCGCCATCGGTATCTGCATACATAGCGAATTTCTTCGCTTTATCGAAGAATTTATCCTCAGTCAACATACCGTATTCGATGATGATTTTCATGTCGTTCCATTTCGATTCAAAATCGGCACGGTCCTTACGGAACATCTCATCGAGTTTATCGGCAACTTTTTTAGTGATGTGTGAGGCTATTTTCTTTACGTTTCCATCTGCTTGCAGGTATGAGCGGCTCACGTTAAGCGGAATGTCCGGTGAGTCGATGACCCCATGGAGGAGTGTTAAGAAATCGGGGACAATTCCTTCCACGCTGTCCGTAACGAACACCTGTTTCTGGAACAACTGAATCTTATTGCGTTGCGGTTCAACATTAGGCTTGATCTTAGGGAAATACAAAACCCCTGTTAAGTTGAACGGGAAGTCCACATTCAAATGAATGTTGAACAAAGGCTCCTCGAAGCTCATAGGGTAGAGTTCCTTGTAGAATGTCTTGTAATCTTCTTCCGTCAAATCAGCCGGTTTGCGCACCCATGCCGGGTTAGGATTGTTGATGATGTTTGGAACTTTGCGCGTTTCCCACTTTGCATCTTCACCTTCCGCTGCAGCATTGTAGCTTTCGTCCTTCTCGCCAAACTCGATAGAGATCGGCATGAACTTCGCATATTTACTGAGCAGTTCGTTGATTTTACTTTCCTCTAAGAAATCCTCACTATCGTCTGCTATATGGAGTTTAATCTCCGTACCGCGGTCTTCTTTTTCTATGGTATTCAGCTCAAACTCTGGATTACCATCACATATCCATTGCACTGCAGCCGCATCTTTGTGCGATTTTGTCAGAATTTCAACCTTCTTAGCCACCATAAAGGCAGAGTAGAACCCTAGACCGAAGTGCCCAATCAAATCTGCACCTTCCATTTTGCCTTCATATTCTTTCACGAATTCCTCTGCGCCAGAGAAAGCTACCTGGTTAATGTATTTGTCAATTTCCTCAGCAGTCATACCGATTCCACGGTCAATGATGCTTAAGGTTTTGGCCTTTTTGTCCAATTTAATATGGATGGTCAAATCGCCAAGCTCGCCTTTTGCTTCACCCAAATTGGTCAATGTTTTTAATTTCTGCGTCGCATCGACGGCATTCGATACCAATTCACGTAAGAAAATCTCATGATCGCTGTACAAGAACTTCTTAATGATCGGGAAGATGTTCTGCGCGGTTACGTTTATAGATCCTTTTGCCATTTTATAGAATTATTAGGTTTCTGCTACTACTTCAACACTCGTGCCATGTGCCACGGCGGTAATTTTGTGTGACAAGGTGTCCACATTGGTGCCAATTTTACTTTATCTTTTGACCAAAGCAACCTCATCACAAGACAACCTATCATGCATAGAGCGAAAATTTCTGGTACCGGTCATTATGTGCCCGAACGTATCGTTACCAATGAATACCTCAGTACCCTAATGGATACTAACGACGAGTGGATTACGGAAAGAACAGGTATCCGCGAACGTCGTTGGGTAGAAGAAGGCGATGGAAATACGGCTGCTACCATGGGTATAAAAGCCGCCCGCAATGCCATTAAAGCCGCGGGAATCGAGCCGGAGGAAATTGGACATATTGTGTTTGCGACCATATCACCGGATTACTACTTTCCAGGTTGTGGCGTTCAGGTACAAGAAGCTTTAGGTATACACACGGCTGGAGCAACAGATGTCCGCAATGCATGCTCTGGGTTTATTTATGCTTTAAGTGTGGGCAATGCCTTTGTTCAAACGGGAATGTATGAGCATGTTTTGGTAGTGGCCTCGGAATTACAAAGCCCATTTTTAGACAAAACCACAAGGGGAAGGGGCGTGAGTGTCATTTTCGGTGACGGCGCGGGAGCAGTTGTTCTTTCTCGTGCAAAGGATGGCGAACCGGGTATTAAAAGTTGCCACATGCACAGTGAGGGTAAGAACAAAGAAGAGCTCACGATGAAAGGATTCGGCACGCAGCATTGGATCGGTGAATTGCTCGATAATGGGGTGGATCCAGAGATTCATTACCCTCAGATGAACGGTAATTTCGTCTTCAAGAATGCTGTGGTTCGTTTCGGTGAGGTGATCGGCGAAGCGCTCAAACAGAACGGATTGACCCCAGATCAAATAGATTGTCTTATCCCACACCAAGCCAACTTGCGTATTGCTCAATTCATACAAAAACGCATGGGACTACGTGACGATCAAGTGTTTAATAATATTCAGAAGTACGGAAACACCACTGGAGCTTCAATCGCTATCGCACTTTCGGAAGCAGTAGATGAAGGTGCTATTAAACGCGGCGATACGGTATGTTTAGCTGCCTTTGGCGCAGGATTCACCTGGGGCTCTGTTTTACTGACGTACTAGTTATTTATAAAATTGTTTTGTCGTACTTACCCCAAAACAACCCATATTGTTGCTCATGTTGGAATACAACACAACAGGCTCGGCAAACGGGTTGCCGTTGGCATTCTCGTAGGCTGAATAGCTTTTGTAGAATAAATACATTTCCTCACTTAAAGCGCTGACCTTCACTCTATACTCATGCAGCATAGCAAAGTCGATGGGGTTGATGCCCGTAGCAGCTGAAAACTTAATATCTCTATCGAGGCCGTCTTCAGACAAGAGTAAGGCACTTTCTTGACCCCAGAGTCGCGTGCTATTCGGGTATTCCGTTTCCCAATACAGATTGTAATACTCTGAGGTATCCTGTCCTGAAAGCGCCGTTCTGAAGTGCACATCAATGGATACAATGTAATGTTGATTTACACCAGGGATATCTTTGAGCGTAATAACCAGCTCATCAGAAATTTCGCCATAAAGTTGTGTCGCGCCGTAGTTCAATTCGAGCGAGACTTGAGGAGCCGATGGGAATACCTGCGTTGCGCTAACGGAAGTAAAATCGGGATGATTAACGGTGAACACTAACGAATCAGCAGGTGCGCCGAAACGGTCAGGTAGGAGTTCCGTGTAGCGTTCGTATTGATCCATTGTAGACCAATTATAGGTCGTTGCGCCAACATTTAAGACACACTCTGCATTAAAGACACTCTTACTTTGACCTGTATCATAGATGCCTTTTGATGAGGAAACTATGGCACTGATGTTACTGTCTCGAGAATCTAAAAATAGACTTGCGGCCAGCTGGCTTTCGTGGGGCGGCAGATCAATATCGCGCACCACACCCTTGACTAAGTTATCGCAACTTGAAAGCAATAGAGCGGCCGGAAAAAGAAGTAGAAATATTCTCATGGCTTAAAATTTTATGCGGTAGGCAACACTTGGAATAAGCGGGAACAAGCCGTACTCTCGCAGGCCAGGATTTCCATTATCGTCCGTTGCGGTTTCAATAAAGAATGGATTCAAATTATTATACGTGTTGTAGGTGCTAAATACCCACCAGCGATCGTA
>JGI26088J50261_1001715_pt1 | contig 11568 bp, 10 predicted proteins | sample SaaInl1SG_22_DNA_FD_50261 | JGI IMG/M metagenome (IMG submission 50261)
TCTGCTTCAAGTAAGCCTACGGTAGCTAACATTTCTGCGTGCGCTATGGACGCTTTTATATCATAAGCTGCTAAAAATTGGTCCAGCGCCCTGTCATTTCCGACGGTAAAAAAATCAATTTTTTCGTGGGTGCTACCCCCTTTATCCCAAAGTTTCATATGCGTTATTGTGTTAAATAAGTTTCTAAAAGTGAGCAGTATATTTCAATGCCCTGGCCAATTTCTGCGCTGTAAATAAATTCATCTGCCGTGTGTGATCTGCTGCTGTCTCCAGGTCCTAATTTCAGTGAAGGACCCGAAATAGCTGCCTGGTCAGAAAGCGTGGGAGATCCATAGGTTTCCCTGCCCATACTCTTTCCAGCGATTACCAAGGGGTGGTCTGGCCTTACGCTAGAAGACCCAAGCCTCAAACTCCTCGCTTTTAATTCCAGCGGGGCGTCTCTTTGCAGCAACTCATTTATTTCTGCATTTGAATAACAATCATTGACCCTTACATCTACCACCAGTTTTACTTCTGCTGGGATTACATTGTGTTGGCTACCCCCTTGAATCTGTGTCACGGTCATCTTAACCGGCCCTAAGAAATCAGACACTTTTTCAAATGCATATGTTTCGAACCAATTTAACACCCCAGCAGTTTTATAAATGGCTTGGTCCGAATTAGGGTGCGCCGCATGTGAGGGTGTTCCCTTTATGACTCCGTCAAAAACAACGAGGCCTTTTTCTGCAATGGCCAAATGCATTTGGGTGGGTTCTCCCACAATGGCCATATCTATTTTTGGTAGCAGGGGTAATACGGAGTTTAAGCCATTTGGGCCTGAGCTTTCTTCTTCTGCAGAGGCGACTATAATAAGGTTGTATTTTAAATCTTTACGCTCGTAGAAATGTGCAAAAGTGCTCAGTAAACAAACCAAGCAGCCTCCTGCGTCATTGCTGCCAAGACCGTAAATTTTTCCGTCCTTTTCAATGGACTTGAAAGGGTCTAGTGTGTAGGCGCTATTGGGTTTTACCGTATCGTGATGTGAATTTAATAGCAAACTAGGTTTTTTAGGATCAAAATGCTTGTTAAAGGCATATCTATTGTGCCCACTCTGTTGGTAGGAGATTCCTTTTTGCTCAAACCATGCCTCAATAAGCTTGGCTGTATGTGCTTCTTCTGAAGAAAAAGAAGGGGTTTCAATCAGTGATTTTAATAATTGAATGGCCTCTTTTTCATAGGTGTCTATGTGCTCCATTTAATTCTTTTTTAATAATGTAAAGGGCCCTTTGTTGGCCAACATATCTTCATTTCCAATTCCTACTTTATGGACTCCTTTTTCTAAGGCATGAAATCCATTAGAGAGTTTAGGGATCATTCCTGAGTGAATAACCCCATCATTTATGAGTTGCTTCATTTCATTAGGACTCAAACTTACCAGTACTTCTAAGGGTGCTTCACTTACCAATACGCCTTGTTTCTCAAAGCAATACCATAAGTGTGTTTCATAATTGTCTGCCATGGCTATGGCTATTTCTGCTGCGATGGTGTCTGCATTGGTATTGAGTAATTGTCCGTTACCGTCGTGGGTAATGGCGCAAAAGACGGGGCAAATCCCATGTGACAAAAGGGTTTTTATAAAGGAGGCGTTTACTTTTAAATGATCCCCCACAAACCCGTAATCTATAGGCTTTGGGTTTCTTTTTGTAGCACTTATACTATTGGCATCTGCACCACTTAGACCCAGGGCATTACATTGGTCTGCCTGTAATTGAGAAACAATGGTTTTGTTGGCCGTACCGGCATAAGTCATAGTAATGACTTCCAAACTCTCTTTAGGCGTACACCTTCTGCCGTTAATCATTTTGGTAGGGATGCCTAATTTTTCTGCCAATGCGGTGGCAGATTTACCCCCTCCGTGAACCAGTATTTTAGGAGCAGGTATTAGACTAAAAGCCTGACAAAAGTACTTTAGGGCTTGAGGGTCTTCAATAACCCCTCCACCTATTTTCACCACCGATAATGTTTCTTTTTGATCTTTCATAAAACGGGTTTAAGGCGTTGTTTTAAGTAATTCTCTGAGCACCCACTGGGCTGCATAGGTCCTGTTGTTGGCTTGTTCCAAAACCAAACTTTTGTCTGAATCTAAAACATTGTCTGCGATCACTACATTTCTTCTCACTGGCAAACAGTGCATGCACTGCGCATTTCCAATCTTTTCAGAAGTGATGGTCCAAGAGGGGTCTTCAACCATCACTTTCCCATAGTCTTTAAAACTACTCCAGTTTTTTATATAGACAATTTCTGCTCCCTTTAATGCGGTATCTTGATGGTGTTCAATAGGCGTGTCTCCAGTAATCTTTGGATCTAGTTCATAGCCTTTTGGGTGGGTAATACTGAAAGCTACATTGAGTCGTTTCATGGCGGCTATAAAACTATTGGCTACTGCATGTGGTAGTGCCTTTGGGTGTGGCGCCCAACTCAGGACCACCTTAGGGACATGGCCTTCTTTATTTAAGCTAGGCAATACTTTTTCTCCTAATTGCTCTGTGATTGTTATGGCGTCTGCAAACCCTTGTAAGGGGTGACCAAGTGCACTTTCTAAATTGATGATAGGTACGCTAGCATGTGTGGCAAAACCTAGAAGTACTTTTTCTTTTTGGTCTTCTTCACGGCTTTGTAATTCAGCAAATGCCCTTATGCCAATCAGGTCGCAATAACCAGATAGTACCCCAGCAGCTTCTTTAATATGCTCTGCTTTTCCAGTATTCATGACTGCCCCGTCTTCGTATTCCAACTGCCAACCTTCTTGCGAAAAATTCATCACTATAACTTCTAAACCCAAGTTTTTAGCTGCTTTTTGAGTACTTATTCTCGTTCTTAGACTGGCGTTAAAAAACAATAGTCCCAAGGTTTTATCTCGGCCTATTGATTTCTCAGATAAAGGATCTTTTTTTAGCGCTATGGCCTCTAAGATAGCTTTGTTAAAGTCTGGTATGTCTTGAAGGGATAAATAATGCTTCATAAGTTGTTATTTAAAGTAAGATTGAATTTCGGGTTTGTCTAATATTTCTTTAGTGGTTATTTAAAGTAAGACTGGTTTTCGGGTTTGTCTAACACCTTTTTTAATGCAGTAAAAAATTGTGCTATTTGTGCTTTTGTAATATTGAGAGCGGGCAGAATTCTTAAGACTTTCTTGTCTTTAGCAGCTCCAGTGAATATATGGTGCGTATACAATAGTTCTTTTCTAAGTGCAGCAATCTCAAAAGGGAAGGCCAATCCTAGCATGAGTCCCCTTCCTTTTAAGATAATTTCAGCAGGTAAAGAGGCCATTTGTACTTTCACATATTCATGCATTTCTTTTGCATGGTTTATGAGATTCTCTTCCTCTATGACCTCCAATACCGCTAAAGCGGCCCTACAGCCCAAGTGATTTCCACCAAAAGTGGTGCCGAGCTGTCCGTGTATTCCTTTGTATTTAGTATGAATTAATACCCCACCAATCGGAAATCCATTCCCCATTCCTTTGGCCATAGAAATAAGGTCAGGTTGTACCCCGTGCTGTTGAAAACCAAAAAACAAACCTGTCCTTCCAAATCCAGACTGCACTTCATCTGCAATGAGCATTACTTGGTATTCTTGGCATAAGGCTTCAATGGTTTTAAAAAAGGGAGTCGTGGGTTGGTCCAGGCCACCTACTCCTTGAATAGATTCTATAATCACAGCACAAACATCGCCTCCAGAAAGTACTTCTTTTAATGCGTCTTCATCATTAAGGGCAATAAAAATCACTTGGTGCCCTTTGTTTATTGGGGCTTGAATAGAAGGGTTGTCCGTGACAGCAACTGCTGCTGAGGTACGTCCGTGAAAACTGTTTTTAAAGGCCACTACTTTAGATTTTCCAGTGATGAATGAAGCCATTTTAAGGGCGTTTTCATTGGCCTCTGCTCCAGAGTTACACAAGAACAATTGATAGTCTTCACAACCAGACAAGGTCCCTAATTTTTGTGCGTATGCTTCTTGTATAGGGTTTTGAACCGCATTGCTATAAAAGGCAATTTTGTCTAATTGGTCTTTTATAGATTGGGTATAATGGGGGTGGCTATGGCCAATAGAAATAACCGCATGCCCCCCGTATAGGTCTAAATATTCTGTACCATTAATATCTGTTAATACCGCTCCCTTGGCACTCACAGGAGTCACATCATATAATGGATAGACGTCAAAAAGTTTCATAATTGATCTTGTGTTATTTTGCTAATGGCAGCAAAGGATTTTTGTATTCCTTGAATAAACGCAGCACTCAAACCGCAGTTTTCCATCTCGTTTAGCCCAGAAATAGTACAGCCCTGAGGCGTAGTGACTAGATCTATTTCGGCTTCAGGATGGCTTTTATTTTTCTGTAAAAGAATGGCAGCTCCCAAGGCAGTTTGAACGACCATTTCTAAAGCATCATGCGCTTCAAAACCCAGCTGAACACCTCCTTGGGAATTGGCTCTGATGAGTCGCATCCAAAAGGCAATACCACTAGCGCCTATCACTGTGGCTGCCTGCATTTTTGTCTCTGGGATACACATGGTTTTTCCCATCCTGTCAAAAATAGCTTTAGCAATGGCAATTCTTTTTTCTCCCACTTCGTTTGCACATAGACAGGTCATAGACGCTCCCACAGAAATAGCGGTATTAGGCATGGCCCTAATAATGAAGTGATGGGCGCCAATAAGCGCTTCTATCTTTTGAATAGAAAAGCCAGTAATGGTAGAGATTACCACATGTTTCTCTGTTAGAAATTCTTTAATCTCTGCTAAGATGCCTTTGAACTGTCCCGGTTGTACCGCAAAAATGAGAATGTCTGACTGTTTCACTAATGTTACATTATCTGTGCTAAGTGTTACCTGACTAAACGCTTTGAATGCTTCTAAGGAAGCCACATTTCTTTTGGATAGATACATACTTGTAGCTCCGTCCGATTGCAAAATTCCTTTGGCAATGGATTGGCCTAAATTTCCCGCTCCTATAATTCCTATTTTCATGACTTTTTACTTTTACTATGATATGTTAGGGCCCTTTGCGATTTTTTTAAAACCTATTGGCTTTGAGTTGTAATCCCAGTGTTTCTTCCCACCCAAAAATGAGGTTCATATTTTGCACGGCCTGCCCACTAGCTCCTTTTAATAAATTATCAATGGCTACTGTAATCAGTAACTGATTTTCATGTTTGTGCAAGTGAATGTGGCATTGATTGGTATTGGTAACTTGCTTTAGGTCTATAGGGAATTCAGAAAGATGGGTGTAAGGTGCTCCTTCGTAATACGCATTGTAAAGTGCTTTAGCTGCTTCAATAGTATCCTGGTATTCCGTGTACAGCGTGGCGAATATGCCTCTTGAAAAAGCACCCCTGTTTGGTATAAAATAAAATGGAGGTAATTCAGTCCTAGTGGCCGCAGTGCCATCAGTCCCTGCAAATGACAATTGTTCCCTCACTTCGCCCAAATGTTGGTGGTTAAATGCTTTGTACCACGAAAGGTTGTTGTTTCTCCAGCTATTGTGGGTGGTTTCTCCTGGGATAATTCCAGCACCTGTGCTTCCTGTGGTGCCGTTAATATGCACCGGGTGGCTCAATTTTTGGGCCTTTGCCAAAGGCAAAAGGGCCAACTGCAAGGCAGTGGCAAAACATCCAGGATTGGCTATAAATTGTGCATTTTCTATGGCAGATTTGTTTTTTTCTGGCAGTCCGTAAACAAATGTTTTACCCAATAATGAGGCATTCGCCTGGGCCCTAAAATCTGTGCTCAGGTCAATTATTTTCGTGGCATCAGAAAATGGATTTTTTTCTAAGAAATCTTTAGAATGACCATGTCCTAAACACAAAAAGACCAGATCAATAGTGGGATCTACGCTGTCTGTAAAACACAGGTCTGTACTGCCTAATAAATCTTCATGAGCCCTGTAAAGAGGTTCGCCCGCTTTGGTGCGGCTATACACAAAGTTTATTTCTGCCGCCGGGTGGTTAATGAGTAATCTGATGAGTTCTCCACCTGTATATCCTGAACCGCCAATAATACCAATTTGAATCATATCTTTTTTATTTTTCGAGCCTCCTCAGGAGATTCATTTTCAATTTACACCCCATTCCTTTTGCTTGGATATAGGGGTGTCTTTCCTTTAATACTAGCGCTATTTAAAATCGTTTACCTCCTTGTAAATTCGTCCTGCATTAGATAAAATTTTAATAAAGCCTTTTGCGTCTTGAGCAGACCAAGCCTTGTTCTCTTCTCCATAGGTGCCAAAACCAGCCCCCATTAAGTCGTTTTCAGAAGTAATTCCGTCTAGGGTAAATCTGTAGGGATGCAGGCTTATATAAACAGTTCCATTCACAGTCTTTTGACTGTCTGTTAAAAATGCCTCTGTATTTCTTAGCACAGGATCTAAATACTGTCCCTCATGAAGCAGCATGCCGTACATACTAGCCAGGCTATCTTTTTGATGTAACTGCCATTTGCTCAAACAGTGTTTTTCTAAAAGGCTATGGGCTTTGATGAGAATTATTGCCGCTGCAGCTTCAAACCCAACTCGGCCTTTAATTCCAATGATGGTATCTCCCACGTGTATGTCTCTTCCAATGGCATATGCCGATGCTATTTTTTCTAGCTTTTGAATTTGAGATACGGGGCCCCCATAAACACCATCTATGCCTATAAATTCTCCTTTTTCAAAATGTAATTCAATGGTTTTCTTTTCTTTTTCTAATAGGGCAGAAGGGTAGGCGGTTTCGGGTAAGGGTTCTTTAGAGCCCAGGGTTTCTACACCACCTACTGAAGTCCCCCACAATCCCTTGTTAATAGAATATTTTGCTTTTTCCCAAGAATACGAAATACCTTGAGCATTTAGGTAGGCAATCTCCTGTTCTCTACTCAGTTGCAGGTCTCTTATTGGGGTGATAATTTCTATTTCTGGTGCTAAGACAGAAAAAATAAGGTCAAAACGTACTTGGTCGTTTCCTGCGCCAGTACTTCCATGTGCAATGTGACTAGCGCCTACTTCTTTTGCATACGAAATGAGTTCAAGGGCCTGAACAATCCTTTCTGCACTTACAGAGAGCGGATAGGTGTTGTTTTTTAATATATTTCCAAAGATGAGGTATTTCACTACTTTTTGATAGAAAATTTCTACTCCATCTATGGCCTTAAATGCATGAGCACCTAATGCTATTGCTTTTTCCTCCATTTCATGGAGGTCTACTGGGTCAAAGCCTCCTGTATTTACAGTAACTGCGTGTACTTCAAAGCCCATCTCTGCACTGAGGTATTTGGCGCAATAAGAGGTGTCTAAACCGCCACTATAGGCTAAAACTAATTTTTTCATGGTATTATTTTTAGGTCTAACACCTTCGAATGAAGCGGTGTTATTTTATGTTTTTTATATTTAAGTGTTTTTAACTCCCCAACCTTAGTTGTCCATTATTATACATACTAGAGGTTTTTATTTTTTCTTTAAAAACAGTTGTTCCTTAATGCTTTTTAAACGCTCGAACGCCTTTGTATTTAAGGGCTTCTTTTTTATTTTATGTTCATAAAGCATGCCTGTACAAAGGCACATTTTTTGTTCTGTTCTAGTAAGTACGTCAAAATTCTTACAAGTTTGGCAGCCTTCCCAAAAAGCTGGATCAGTGGTGAGTTCAGANAAAGTGACCGGCTTATAGCCCAATTCATAATTGATTTTCATCACGGCAAGGCCTGTGGTAATTCCAAAGATTTTAGCTTCAGGAAATTTTTGCAAAGACAATTCTAAAACCGCTTTTTTGATTTTCTTAGCCAGTCCTTGATTTCTGTAATCAGGATGCACAATAAGGCCTGAATTGGCTACAAATTTTTCATGCCCCCAAACTTCTATATAGCAGAAACCAGCAAAGATTTCTCCGTCTAGGGCAATAATGGCATTCCCGTTTTGAAGTTTTCTTTGAATGTATTCAGTACTTCGCTTGGCTATTCCGGTGCCTCGGACCAAAGCAGAGGCTGCAATAGTGTCGCAAATAATTGGCGCGTACTTAAAATGAGACGCGTTGGCCATTGTGATTTTCATGGGCAATTAATAAAAAATAAATGATAAGGATAAATGATTGCGCTAGGGGGGAATTGGACACACCTAATTCCAAAAAAGAGAACACCCTTACGGGCGGCGGCGCCTAGGGGCAGTCACAGTACTACTCATGCGAGTCGAAGGGTGAACTGCATGGAAACCAACAGAAAAAGAAGCTGTTGGGGATAAAAATTTATATGTGGTACTGTTAATCACATTTCAAATGTATATAAAAAAAAGAAACGTTTACTTTTAAAGGCAAGTTTCACTCCTTTAATGAAACATTTTTAACAGATTCCTGTCTGGAGCTTGTTATTTTAACAATTTCACGAATTAAAAAACCAAAAACTACGAAGTATTCAATGGAAATGACCCACAAGTTCTCCTTAAAACTGGGATTGGCATAGGTAATATAACTTAAAAAGACCATGGCGCTCCATAAATACATATACCTAAATGGGGTATAAATGGCCAAGGCAACACCAAAGCAAAGGTACCAAGGGTGCACGGTAGTGGCAATAAACAAATGGCCGGTAAACATTAAAAGCATGGCGCTAATGGAAACTTTTAATACAGCAGGGGAATCTTCGATATTCGAAAGATAAAGGCTCTTTAATCGATTAGGAATGGANGCATAGGGCGNCTTTTGTAACCCACCCATTTTTTTCCACTGCCAATAAAAAACAACTATTGCCCATACAACAATCANATAGGGCAGTACNTTNCCATAGGTTAAAATGGTTTTGTAGGCACTATTCCCAAGGTCCATGGAAATAAACTTGATCAGGTTGTAAATAGAAGCATTAAATTCAAAATTATTAAACCACAAGCCTATGGTTTCTGCATAAGAACTCCAGAAACCTTCCACCATAAGTGGCCCCCAGAACAGTCCGCAAAAAACCAATATCCAAGCCCCTAAATAGAGAAATCTTTTTACGCCCAAAGGCCACAGTAAAAAAGGAATAAATAAAATGGGATTAATTTGGTCATAATAGACAAAGCCAAAAAGCATCCGCCAAGAAATAGCCAAGACCCTGCACTTAATGTAAGCTTGGCTTTAAATGCACCAGCACTGGAGTGATTGGATTGTAGCTTGTATATGTAGTAGCGCTCTGTCTTTGGCGCTTCAGATGAATTTCTTTGGCGCTGAGATACTTTTACCAATGCCCAAATGGCTGCTAAAAAAAAGGCCACCATTACGCCTTCTAAATGTAGGTTTCCGCTGAGTTCAAGAATGACTAAAGGATTTAGAAAATAAAAGAAAGACTTCCAAAGGGGCTCGTTAAAATAGCCCAGCAAACGTGTTGTAAAAAACAGAACAAGCAGGTCTGCAACCAATACAACTATCTTAAAAACAAGCACAGAAACCGCTATGGATTTGTTCCCAATATAGGCAGCAAGGCCATAGACGTATTGGCTTACTGGCGGGTAATTGGAATAGTGCTTTTGGCTCAAATCACCCATTTTCTCAAAAAGTAATGCTGCATTAGGCATCCAAGGGTTCACTTGATCAATGATTTCTTTTGGAAGATATATGTAAGGGTTAATGCCATTAATCAATAAATGACCATCCCAGAGGTACCTGTAAAAGTCTTGAGACAATTCAGGTGTAGCGCCAAATAGCAAAACCCTGAATACAATTCCAGCCACCACGAGCAGTTGGAAGACCTCTTTATTTCCATTGCTTTTAAAATTTGAGCTAGTGGTTTTTAATACCTGATAGCTGAGGCCATATAAAGCGGCTGCTAATCCAATGAGTTTAACAGAATCTGTTCGGTCTAAATCATAGCCAAAACTCCAGTACATTAGGCCTGTTATTAGCAGAAGGGTGAGGGGGTATGCGTAAAGCTTCAAAAAAGAGAACATGCCTATATTTTAGCGCTTAAGGACTTGAAAAATACAAATCCGAAACCTAAAAACAGCATAAAATGAAAAGGAAATAACCCAAAATCATTTAGAGGAACAGCGATATACATGCCGTAAAAGAAATAGCACATAAGTAATCCCTCTAAAATTACATTAGGGGAAATTTTCTTGGACAGGTATTGGTTTCCTTTCCAAGAGTCTTTAATAGAGTTAATATTGAATTTTGGTGTTCTCACAAATTCAGAGCGCTTCCCTCTATGGCCTTCCAATACAGCCAATGAGTTGTGTAATGAGAATCCTAGGGCTACGGAAAAGAAAGTAAAGAACAATCCAATATATTGTAAAAAGTGCTCTATTCCTTTGCCTTGGGTGTTTTTATAGGTAAACCAATAGCAAATAAAAAGGATGATGGTGCTGACAATGAAAAAACTAGTGACTTCAAATACCCAAGCCAATTCAGGAAAAATACTTTTGATGTACATCATGGGAATACTTAAAACCGCCACAGTAAAAACACATAAAAACATAGAAGAGTTCAAGAGGTGCATAACGCCATGGAATTTGGTTTTCCAACTTAAATGGGGCGCAGCCAATACCTTGCGCACAGATTTTCTGAAATTCTCTGCCCCGCCTTTATTCCATCTAAATTGTTGGGATCTGGCAGCACTAATCACTACGGGCAATTCTGCAGGAGTCTCTACTTCTTCAAGGTATTTAAATTTCCAGTTTTTGAGTTGGGCCCTATAGGATAAATCCAAGTCTTCTGTTAAGGTGTCTCCTTCCCAGTTGCCTGCATCTTCAATACAAGTTTTTCTCCAAATTCCAGCGGTACCATTGAAATTAATAAAATGGCCCTGCGCATTTCTACCTACTTGTTCCAAGGTGAAATGTGCGTCTAAGGCAAAAGCTTGTATTCTGGTCAGTATAGAGTAATTCCTGTTCAGGTGGCCCCATCTGGTTTGAACCACCCCAATTTCTTCACTGCCAAAATGGGGCACTGTGCGTAACAACCAATCTTTTTGAGGCAAGAAATCTGCGTCAAAAATAGCGATGAGACTTCCTTTAGCTATGGCGAGTCCTTCTTTAAGGGCGCCTGCTTTATAGCCGGATCTATTGCTTCTTCTCACATGAACAATGTCCAAGCCCTTTTTTCTCAAAGCTTCAATATGAAGGGCTGTTTTCTCTACAGATTCATCGGTAGAGTCATCTAGGACTTGTATTTCCAGGCGGTCTAAAGGATAGTCCATCAGGGCTATGTTTTCGAGCAAACGCTCTACCACATAGGCCTCGTTGTATATAGGCAGTTGAATGGTGACATAAGGTACCAGCTCTTTTTTACTCAAATCTATCAAGGGGCCATGAGCACCACTTCTTTTGTGTTTTAAGTAGTTAAACAGCAAATTGAGTTGTGCTAAACTGTAAAAGAATACCAACAGTAAAGCAAGTGTGTAAAGAGATATAATAAGATAGGCCAGTGGGTATTCCATGTTATTTGAAACTGTATTTAAAAATCCAACCCAGGATCTTTACGCCGGCAAATATAGTGCCTTTTACAGTTCCTGACACCTTAGAGACCCCAATTCTTTTTTTATATCTCACCCCTATTTCTTTGTATTTTAAGCGGTTGCGAAGGGCTTTGAGTTGCAT
>JGI26088J50261_1001717_pt1 | contig 11567 bp, 10 predicted proteins | sample SaaInl1SG_22_DNA_FD_50261 | JGI IMG/M metagenome (IMG submission 50261)
AGGTAATTAGAGCGAATGATAGTGGTGTTGCGGCCAACATTACCGCCGCCAATCCAGCCCTTTTCAAGAACCGCAATCGAGCTCTCACCAAACTGGCTGGCAAGATAATGCGCCGTTGCTAGGCCATGGCCACCGCCACCAATAATGATGATGTCATAGGATTTCTGTGGTTCCGGATTGCGCCAAGCAGGGCCCCAGCCTTTGTGGCCAGTCAGCGCCTCTTTGATAATGCGGAAACCCGAATATCGCATTCATCTCTCCTAGATAAGCAAAGCTAGCCATAAGGTGTTTTTCACCTCAAATCAGCCTGCGTGAAATCCCTTAAAAAACCTCATGAAAAATAATGGTGCCTGACCGTCGGCCTTGTCAGTATCAAATCAGACAAACAAAGCACTAGAAACGACATTACTATGACCTGAATGCAAAGACGTTGGCAACAGTGTCTATACCTGACGAAGCAATGGTGCTGGCTTAAAGCCGAGCGTGCGAACCGCGCCCGCCAATCCCAGCAATGCTGTGGCCATAGCACCGGCCAATGTAGTCAGCAAAACAAGCAGGAAGTCCATTTCAAAATCGGCATCAAGGAAGCCATCAATCAATGCCCAACTCGCGAGGCTACCGATAATCGCCGCGGCAATTCCGGTTAAGACACCTAGCAATGCATATTCAAGGAACCATGCAATGCTAATGGAAACGCGGGTCGCACCAAGCACCTTTAGGATCACAGAATCCGCCAATCTTTGGGCCTCGGTGCTAGCAACCGTACCCGCCAGAACAGCAATACCAGCAACCAATGTCACCAGCGCCGTTACCTGAACCGCCGCACCCAACAGACCAATCACACGCTGGGCTGTATCCACCGCTTCGCGTACAGAAATGGCCGAGATGTTGGAAAAGGCATCCGTCACACGGCGTTCGATTTCATCGGCCGCCTGTTCATCATCGACATGGGTCGTCGCCATCCAGCTATGCGGCGCTTTTTCCAGAACATTGGGCGATAGAACAAAGACAAAATTGATCGTGAAGGTTTGCCAATCGACCGCACGGATGTTGGAAATTGTCGCCGTGATAGGCCGTCCCAAAACATTGAACGAAACCTCGTCACCGATATCAACGCCGAGCTCGCCAGCTTCCTCTTCCGACATGGAAACCAACGCGGGGCCCTGATAATCATCTGGCCACCATTCACCCCGCACGATGTCCGCGCCCTCAGGCATAGATGCGGCCCAGCTCAAGGCACGGTCACCGCGCAACACCCAGCTAGCGGGATTATCGCGTTCATATTCCGAGGCCTTTTTGCCAGCAAGCGAAACCACACGGCCGCGCAACATTGGCGTTTGGGTAACTTTTGATACGCCAGAGGTATCGGCAACGATCTGGTTAAATTCACCAATCTGCTTTGGCTGGATATCGATAAAGAACCATGCCGGTGCATCCTGATCCACGCGGGTGTCAATCTGCCGGCTGAGATTGGCCTGTGATAACGCCACCGCAACCAATACAGACAGGCCAAGACCAAAGGCGATAACGACTTGGCGAACCGGTGAGCCCGGCCGGATAATTGCCGAAAGCGCAAGACGCGCTGGCACATAATGCGGTGCTGGCACATGGCGCAACAGGCGCATTAGCCCCTCGCCCAATCCCGCTAGCAACAACATCGCCGCAATAGACCCGCCGATAAAGCTGGCTGTTAACACCAGATCGCGTGTCGCAATTAACGCCAGCATGCTAAGCAAGCCAAGGGTAATGAGGCTTATGACGATATAACGGGTTTTGGGACGACCACCCGGAATTTCAACAAGTGTGCGGAACAAAGTGGCGGCGCGCACCTCCTCGGCCTTGGCCAATGGCCATAGGGCAAAGAGAAAGGACGTCGTCAAACCAAAGCCAGCCGCGACTAGTAATGGCAATGGATAGACTGACACTTCAATCGGCACGGTTACATAGCTTGACAGGAATTCGACCGCGAAAATCGGGGCGATGGCGGCGACAATTACGCCGGCAGTAACGCCCAAAGTTGCGATCAGCATGACCTGTATCAAATAGGTTCTAAAGATCAGCTTGGCCGGTGCCCCCAGACATTTCAACGTGGCGATTACCGGCATACGGCTAGCGAGCCACGCCCGCACCGCCCCAGCAACACCAAGGCCACCAATTAACAATGCGGTCAAACCAACCAGCACCAGAAACACCTCGGCGCGGTCAATAAACACATCAAAGCCCGGCGCTGCGTCATCCAGATCACGGACCCGAACATGGGTGTCGTCAGTAACCGCCTTTAGTGCCGCAATCGCATCGCCGCGTTCGGCCTGATCATTGAGCAGGATACGTGTTCTAAAACTAGTAAAAGAGCCCGGCTGGAGAAGCTCTGTCTTTGCCAAAGTGGTAGTGGAAATAAGCACGCGGGGGCCAAAGCTGATGAAGCTAACCGAGCGATCAGGTTCATAGATCAGCGCGCCGCCAACACGAACCTCGGCCTCGCCAAGACGCACGCGGTCGCCAATCTCAAGGCCAAGAGAACGCAATAATTGCGGATCGACAATGATCCCATCATTGGCCAGCGCCGCGTCTAAATTACCAACAATTTCGGTCTCGCCAATATCGACCTCAGCCACACCAACCAGCGGCCATTGATCATCAACGGCCTTTAATTCAACCAGCTTGCGGTCACTCGGGGCCTGTAGCATCGCCCGCATTTGAATGGTTTTCGCCACCGCACCATAACCTGCGGCAGTATCGAGAATAATGTCATCGGGCGCGGTATGACGGCTGCGTAATTCAATGTCGCCGCCGAGCAATATCTGTGCATTACCGGCGATGCCATCGCGCATGGACTCGGCCACTGACCCGACCGTTCCAATCGCCGCCACGCCCAATAATAACGCGGCCAGAAACACCCGAAACCGGCGCACGCTTCCTTTGATTTCACGGCGCGCCAGACGCCATGCGAGGCCCCAATCGGCGGCACCTTCGAGGGGCATTCCATTCACATCGGCCCGCGTTCCTGCCGCACTCATTTAGCTGACCCTTTTTTAGAAGCGGCTTTTTTAGCGGTGTTCTTTTTTGCGGCTGGCTTTTTAGCAACGGACTTCTTCGCAACTGATTTCTTCGCAACGGGCTTCTTTGCGGCAGCTTTCTTTGCCGGTGCCTTTTTCGCCTTTTGGCTATCATGGGCCAGTTGGCCGTCTTCGATCGTTAGCACTCGAGAGCATCGTTTGGCCAAGCCAGCATCATGCGTCACCAGCACCAATGCGGCGCCAGCGCTAGAGGCGGCTTCAAACAGGATATTGATAACTTTCTCACCAGTGGCGCTATCCAGATTGCCGGTTGGCTCATCCGCTAACAAAATCTGTGGGCGTGGGGCAATCGCACGGGCAATCGCAACACGCTGTTGCTCGCCGCCCGACAATTGATCCGGGAGATGGTGCAAACGGTGACCAAGACCAACCGATTCCAGCGCGGCAGTGGCCATTTCATTGGCATCCTGGCGACCGGCTAGCTCTAGCGGGATAGCCACATTCTGCATCGCTGTCATTGAAGGGATTAGACGAAACGCCTGGAATACGATGCCAACCTGATCACGGCGCAACGCCGCCAATGCATCCTCGGCCATGTTTGTGATGTCACGTCCAGCCAGCGCAATAGAGCCACTGGTCAGGCTCTCGAGCCCCGCCATAATCATCAGCAAACTGGTCTTGCCAGCCCCACTCGGCCCAAGCACACCAACGGTTTCGCCAGCGGTAATATCAAGATTAATGCCTTTTAGGATCTTCACCATACCGTCAGCACTGCCAAGCGATAGCGCCGCCGAATTGAGGGTAATCACCGAGGATTGGACCGCAGATGATGGCTTGGGTGTTTTTTTGGTCATGTGAGGGGCTTTCAATTGGGGCGGATCGCCCCTAAATAACGAATAAGTAACGGATCGTCTTTTCGCCGATTAACAGCGATGACGGGTGTATCGGATATGGGTGTGAAATGACACAGATCAATCTCTTGGCGTCGGTTTTTTTTCGGAAAGCCGCAGATATTAGCCGCCGACCAGCTAACGCCCTTTATCACGTTGTAAAACAGCATGTTTTTAGACAGAGCCTCGCCGCGCTAGTGATCGTGTGTTCTGTTGCCATCGGGGCCGTTACTAATCGCGCAAGTGCCGATACCGGAACTAACGCCGGTGATCCTGTTCGCTTGATGGTGCTGGGCGACTCGCTAGTTGCGGGGCACGGCCTTCCCCAAGGCGAAGCATTTCCCGATATTCTGGGCGCGGCATTGAATAAGGCGGGTCATAATGTGATGATGTTAAACGCAGGCGTATCGGGCGACACCACCGCAGGCGGTTTGGCTCGGCTCGATTGGTCATTGGCGGATAATCCCGATGCAATGATCGTCGTTCTTGGCGGCAATGATCTGTTACGGGGTTTAGAACCCGCCTCAACACGCCAGAATATCGCCGATATTCTCAATCGAATGCATGATGAGAATATTCCGGTATTGCTGGCTGGCATGCAGGCACCACGCAACCTTGGGGCCGATTATGCGGCTGAATTTGACCGGATATATATAGAGCTTGGCGCGGATGAGCGGGTGATCTTCTATCCGTTCTTCCTTGATGGCGTGGCATTAGAGGACCGCTTTAACCAGCCTGACGGCCTCCACCCCAATCTTGATGGCGTTACCAAGATAACCGCACAAATCCTGCCCTATGCCGAACAATTGGTGGCGGCGGCACAATCCCAATAATCACCTTGAATGCTGAAAGTCTTTGCATAGCATTGCTACCTGTCCTAAAACAGCGCGTGTGCATGTAGAGTGATGTTCAGCAACCAATTTTGGCCATATTGTTGGGCCAGATTGAGCAATCACGACCGTGGCATTTAGTGGATCTACTATTCGGGTAGACACTGGGCTGGACACTGGGGTGGACACTGGGCTGGACACTGCCTAAATGGCGTAGAATGACAAATGAAAATGGAATATGGGCATTAAGATGGTCAAACTTGTAAAGAAATCCGGATTTTTCGCAGTAGCATGCTCAATGCTGGGCGCGCTGATGCTGGGTATGGGCGGCATGTCAATCGCGCAGGCAAAGCCAGTTGAGATGCTGGTGGAAAAATCATGGGCAACTTACCGTAACGATGAAAATGGCAAACGAACCTGTTTTATCAGCAGCGTGCCAACAAAGAGCGTCGGCAAATATGACCCTGCCAACCGCGGTGAAGTGCGTATCTTTGTGTCGCACGGCCCAGGCAAATCAGATCGCAATATCGTCCAGTTCCTAGCTGGCTACAAATATAAGACCCAGACCGATGTCGAAGTGAAAATCGACAATAAGAAATTCAAGCTATTCACCATCGAGGGCCGTGCCTTTGCCGAGAGTGAAGAAGATGACATCGCGATGATCCGCGCGATGAAGCGTGGTAGCAAGATGACCGTTGTTGGCGTATCAAGCCGCGGCACGAAAACCACCGACACTTATTCTCTGGCCGGTTTTACCAAAGCCAAGAATTTGATGGATAAGACCTGTAAATAATGATCGTTAACCCCGCCATTGCTAATAGCCCCAACCTCGCGCCGGATAATGTGCCGGTGCAAGATGGGGCGGCAAAGCATAAATTGCTCGGATTATCACCTAGCCAATTGGAAGAGGTGATCACCAAAGCTGGCCTGCCGAAATTTCGGGCCAAGCAATTATGGCGGTGGGTGTGGCGGCATGGTCTCACTAATTTTGAAGAGATGAGCGACCTTGGCAAAGATGTCCGGGCGCAATTTGCCGATATGTTCACGCTTGATCGCCCCCGGGTGACCCAGCGGCTTCAATCCAGTGATGGCACGATCAAATGGTTGTTGCGCTTTCCAGATGGCAATGAGGCGGAGACGGTTTACATCCCCGACCGCGATCGCGGCACCTTATGCATATCATCACAGGTTGGCTGTACGCTGACCTGTAGCTTTTGTCATACCGGCACGCAAAAATTGGTCCGCAATCTCAGCGTCGATGAAATTTGTGGACAGGTCATGCTGGCTCTTGATGAGCTGGGCGATTGGCCGACCGGCAAGCCGGAACGCCGCCTAACCAATATCGTGCTGATGGGTATGGGCGAGCCATTATTCAATTACGAGAATGTTGCCGCGGCGATGCGAATCGTCATGAGCGGTGAAGGCATCGGCATTTCAAAGCGCCGGATCACACTATCAACATCGGGTGTGGTTCCTGAAATCAAACGCGCCGGCCGCGAACTTGGGGTCAATCTGGCAATCTCGCTACACGCCGTTCGTGACGAATTGCGCAACGAGTTAGTCCCGATCAACCGCAAGCATAATCTAGAAGAGCTAATCGACGCCTGCCGCAATTATGAAGGCTTGTCGAACGCGCGCCGGATAACTTGGGAATATGTGATGCTGGATGGGGTTAATGATACCGACCAAGATTGCGCCCAGTTATTGCGCCTGATCAAAGGCATTCCATCAAAGCTGAATTTGATCCCGTTTAACCCGTGGCCCGGCAGCCCTTATAAATGCTCTAGCCCACAGCGGATTGAGGCTTTTGCGAAGAAAGTTTTGAAGGCTGGCTATGCATCTCCGGTGCGTACACCGCGCGGCCAAGACATCATGGCTGCCTGTGGACAGCTTAAATCAGCATCAGAAAGAGACCGGCGGCAAAAGACCGGCGTCGCTTCCTAACGGTTTTGTGAAATAATAGAGGGGTGTAGGGCGCACCAATCCCCTTGAACAAGCCGACGCATAACACTACATTCATCATGTAATTACGAATCTTGGGGGTAAAAATGGCAGATAACCGCTTTATGAACACCGCCGCAGCCGATGCTGCGCAAATTGATGTAGGCCTTCGGTCATACATGCTCGGCGTTTACAACCATATGACTGTTGCTCTGTTATTCAGTGGCTTCTTTGCATTTGGCACAAAAATGCTGACCACTGTTAACAATGCCGCTGGCGATGTTGTTGGCCTCACCCAGCTTGGTTATGCGCTCTACGCATCACCGCTGAAATGGGTGGTTATGCTGGCACCGCTTGGCATGGTATTCTGGCTCTCAGCCCGCATTGACCGCATGTCGGCCTCAAAAGCACGGACAGTATTCTACGTCTTTAGTGCGTTGATGGGCATTTCGCTTTCATCAATCCTAATCACGTTTTCTATGCCGTCTGTGGCCCGCGCATTCTTTATCACCGCTGGTGCCTTTGCTGGCCTGTCACTCTATGGCTACACCACAAAGCGTAGCCTGTCGGGCATGGGTTCATTCCTGACAATTGGTGTGTTTGGTCTGATCATCGCAATGGTTGTGAACATCTTCCTGCAATCATCGGCAATGCATTTCGCCATCTCGATGATTGGTGTGCTGATCTTTGCTGGCCTAACCGCCTATGACACACAGATCATCAAGAACATGTACCGCGCCGGAGACAGCGCCGCTGTTTCAGCGAAGAAATCGATCCACGGGGCACTTCGCCTTTACCTCGATTTCATCAACATGTTTATGTTCATCCTGCAATTGTTCGGTAACCGCGAATAGATTGTAGAATGAGATAGATTGCAAATACGCCCGGGCCAATTGGTTCGGGCGTTTCTGTTTGAAAGCGACACCAATGTCACAAACACCGCCCATCGCCATGCTCACCGATTTTCTAGATCAACATAGCGCCGCTGGATCGCCCCAGATCAAGGCCAGTTGCGCCGCTATTCACGCCCTCGCGGATGCGGCGGCACAGATATCCGCGCTCATCCGCCAGCCGCATCCAACGGCCAATCTCGGCGCGGTTAAAGGCAGTGCCAATGCCGATGGTGACGCGCAAAAGGCACTGGATGTAATGGCCGATGAAATCATCACGGCGGCGCTCAGGACATCCGGCGTTGCGCTCTATCTGTCCGAAGAACAGGACGCACCAATTCCGTTAAATGACGATGGCTTGGTGATTGTCGCCAGTGATCCGCTGGATGGATCCTCGAATATTGATACCAATGTTTCTGTCGGGACGATCTTTTCGGTAACCGATGTGGCAGGCGGTATTTTACAAAAGGGCCGCGATCAATTGGCCGCTGGCTTTTTTGTTTATGGACCACAGACAAGCTTGCTACTGACGCTCGGCGATGGCGTGTTTGCCTTTCAGATGGATGATAACGGCGCCTTTCACGCGGTCCCGTGGAATGCCCCACAGGATACGGGCCATGACGGTGACCGTGGTCAGGTGACAATCCCGGACAAGGGTGCTGAATTTGCCATTAACGCCTCCAATCAACGGCATTGGGAGGCACCGATTGCCGCCTATATCGGCGATTGCTTTGCCGGAGCAGATGGCCCCATCGGGCGCAATTTCAACATGCGCTGGATTGGCTCTCTGGTTGCTGATGGCTGGCGTATTTTTCGCCGTGGCGGGGTGTTTCTCTATCCCGCAGATCGGCGGGCTGGCTATGAAGATGGTCGCTTGCGTTTGGTTTATGAGGCCGCCCCCATCGCGCTTTTGGTTGAACAGGCGGGCGGTGCGGCAACGAGTGGCAATGAGGACATTTTGGATATTATACCGACCAATTTGCACCAAAGAGTGTCGTTTATGTTTGGCTCAAAGATAGAAATTGATCTTATTGTGTCGTACTGTAATGTGAATTAGCACGTCCCCAAAAGGATAATCAGATGCTTATTGCCCTACGCCAATTGCTCGATGATGCGGCCGAACATAATTATGGTGTTCCCGCGTTCAACATCAACAATATGGAACAGGGGCTGGCGATTATGAAGGCCGCTGACAGGCTGGATTCTCCAGTGATCATGCAGGCTAGCCGCGGCGCTCGTAATTATGCTGGCGACGTTATGCTACAGGCGATGGTCAAGGCGCTGGCGGAGATGTATCCGCATATCCCCGTTTGCATGCATCAGGATCACGGTAATAGTCAGGCAACATGCATGACCGCCATTCAATATGGCTTTACCTCGGTGATGATGGATGGCTCGCTAGAGGCTGATGCCAAAACCCCCGCATCCTATGATTATAACCTCGATGTAACCAAGCGCGTCACCGAGATGGCGCATCATGGCGGGGTTTCGGTTGAGGGCGAATTGGGCGTTCTAGGCTCGCTCGAAACTGGCGAGGGCGAGGCCGAAGACGGACATGGCGCCGTTGGCAAACTATCCCAAGACCAATTATTGACCGATCCCGAACAGGCCGTTGATTTCGTCAAGAACACCAAAGTCGACGCATTAGCGATCGCAATGGGCACCAGCCACGGCGCCTATAAGTTCACCCGCAAGCCCGATGGCGACATTCTGGCAATGGATGTGGTCGAGGAAATCAACCGCCGTCTGCCTACAATTCATCTGGTGATGCATGGCTCGTCCAGCGTTCCGCAAGAATTACAGGATGTGTTTAACGCGCATGGTGGGGAAATGCCGCAAACATGGGGCGTACCGTTAGAGGAAATTGAACGCGGCATAAAACATGGTGTGCGCAAGGTGAATATCGACACTGATTGCCGTCTGGCCATGCTTGGGGTGATGCGCAAAATCATCACCGAGAACAAAGCAGAATTTGACCCGCGCAAGGTCCTAAAGCCGGCAATGGATGCGATGGAACAATTATGCGCCGATCGGTTTGAACGCTTTGGCACGGCGGGCAATGCGCACCGGATAAAGCCATTATCGCTAGGCACGATGGCGGCGCGTTATGAGAGTGGTTCGCTCGATCCGGCTATCGGCTAGTCGGCGTCCTGTTCGGCCCGCAAAATGGCGGCTAGCCCCGTTTCATAATCGGGATACAACAGATCCACCCCTAATTCAGGCTTGATAACCCGCGAACCGACCCGCCGGCGCGAGACGTAAAAGGTCCGCGCCATTGGCGATAGATTGGCCTCTTCAAGAGTCTGTTCAACTGGTGGCTCGACACCCAGCAAAGACGCGGCGTGACGAACAACATCACCTTGCGGGGCCGGTTTATTATCGGCCAGATTGATAATCCGTCCGGGCCGCGGCTGGTTCATTGCGGCGATGATAATAGCGCAGATATCATCGACATGAATGCGGTTAAACACCTGCCCCTCGCGCTTTATTATCCGCGCCGTGCCATTGCGCAACCCGTCAAAGGGGCTCCGGCCCGGCCCATAAATACCAGCCGCCCGAAAAATCTCGGCATCAAACAATGCCTGCCATCTCTGTTCCGCCTCGAGCCGGGCAATACCGCGCGCCGTTGCCGGAGCGGGGACCGTATCCTCATAACAAAACCCGTCAGGCTGGTCTGGATAGATCGAGGTGGCCGACACATAGCCGCACCATCCCTTGCCATCGCCAAATAGTTCACCGAGCAAATCACCATGCGCATCGAGCACCGGATCACTGCCGCCAATCGCGGTAATGGTTGATATGATCGCATCAACCCCATGAAACGCCGCCACCGGATCAACCAGCGCCACCTCGTCACTAAAGGGATAAATCTGCCAGCCCATCGCGGCTTCGCTTGCCAGCTTTTCTGGCGAACGGGTGGTCCCGCGAACATGCCAGCCAGCCTGTGCCAGCGCATGCCCCAGCGGGCGGCCAACATAGCCAAGCCCGAAAATAAAAATGGTTGGTGCTTTATTCATTCAATCTACCCATTCACCTAATGCGGAATCTATTGCGCCGACGGCGTTGATCCCATTGGCCCGGCGATTAACCCAGCATCAAGCCGCCGCCCCTGCCAGTCCAAACGCCAATCCAAATGCGGTCCGGTGGAACGCCCACTCGACCCGATATGACCAATGATCGCACCACGCGCAACAAATGTACCGGCCTCGACAATGATATCATCAAGATGGAGAAACGCCGAATTAACCCCTAGCCCATGCGCCATAATAATGGTCCATCCCGAATAATATAAATCATCAACAAGGGTGATAACACCATCGGCAGGGGCACGCACCGGCGTGCCTTTGGGCGCGGCAATATCAATACCGTAATGGGGCTGGCGCGGTTTGCCATTCAAAATACGCTGGCCACCATAGACGCCGGAAATTCTACCCCTTGCGGGCCAGTCAAATCCGGCAAAGAAATTCGGGCGACCGGCGCTATCAAGGGTCTTTGGCATGATCGCCCGTGCGGCCTTGACCGCTTTGCTATCCCGCACAATCCGGTTCGTCACGGCGGCGGGCGGCGTCACCATCTTTTGCGCTAGGCCATCAATGCGCTGAATATCATATTCCCGCTGATCGGGCGCGACCACACTGACCTCATTACTTTTATCTGGACTATTATTTGAACTATTATCTGGACTATGATCTGGTGAGGCTATGATGATCTCTATCGGGTCATCTGAATCGCGGTGAAAGCCAATAACGAAATGCCCCTGCGCAGAAATTGGCATCGGCGTGCCATCAACAATCACCGCGGCACCGGCGGCGGCCTTGCCAAATATCAATCCACCCTCGCGGATATCACCGCCGATAATCTCGGCGCCATTTATCACCGGCTCGTCGGCGTGCGCAGCCGATACGAACATCAGCATGAGCATGCCGACAGCATGGGCGATACCGGGGGCGATACCGGGGGCGATGCCGGGGGCGATACCGGGGGCGATACCGGGGGCGA
>JGI26088J50261_1001718_pt1 | contig 11566 bp, 9 predicted proteins | sample SaaInl1SG_22_DNA_FD_50261 | JGI IMG/M metagenome (IMG submission 50261)
CGCGAGATCTCCGGCGCAACAAAGCCGTCCTGACCGCAAATGTAGGAGAGAACAGGCATATCAAGCCCCAGAAGCATCTCCCGCTGATCAATATGGGCTAGTTCGCCCAGAGTGGATGACGCTCTGGCCGCTGAGGCGATAAATGCATCCCCCATCCACGTAAGCATTGCGTCAGAAATGGGCTTCGCGCAGACCGCATGAGCGAGGCCTGCTAAAAATGTCACGCGATCATCATCCATTGCCGCCACAACACCGGCAACATCCTCAGCCGTACCACCCAGAGGAAGATCGGGTTTCTGCGTGTAAATGGGGCTAGCGCCCGCTGTTAAAACCAGGGCGCTACAACGACTCCCCAGCAAAGACGCCGCTTTGGTTGCAACTGCACCACCAAGAGACCATCCGTTTAATATGACTGACTTAAGGTTTAATTCGTCGACCAGCGCAGCGACATCGCCGGCAATGGCATCGATAGACAAATCGGCGAAGTCGTGGTCAGAGCGACCGCAACCGCGATGATCCATGGTTACCACTCTCAAGCCATGCTCGAGCAGCGGCTTAAGAATGCCGTCCCAACAGCGGCCGCTCATACCCCAGCCATGAATGAGTACTAGTGCGGTATCACCTGCACCCAAATCTTCGAAGTATATGGACTTGCTGCCATCAACGCTAATCTCGCCATTAGTCATTCCTCGCTTCTTTTAGATAAAACAGCATCATTTTTTCAAGATTGTCGAAAAAATCATCGATATCAAGCGCGTCCGCAGCGACCACCCATTGGTAAATCGTTCCAAACATTGTTGAGCAGTACATTGTGGCAAAGCGCGCTGGATCAACAGAGTCGCTCACAGATCCATCCTCGAGCCCCTCTTCAATCCAACGCTGAACATCCCGACGATAAATAATGTGATGACGCGCCAGACTGGCACGGATTTCCGATTCATCGCCTAAGGACTCATACCAAAGAATGTACATTGCCCGCAGGTAGCTTGATTCATTCTTAAATATGTCACACTGAGCGCTGATCGCCGCGCTCAACGCATCAAGTCCTCGCTTACCCGACAGATATGACCCAATGTGTGCTTTCCAAAGCTCATCGAACTTATCGAATAGCTCCATCCACAAACCGTCTTTCGAGCCAAACCGATAGCTTGCCAATCCGCGACTGTAGCCTGCTACCTCGCCAATATCCTTTAATGTCGTCTTGGCGGTGCCACGCTCGTTGATTAATTGAACTGCCGCGTCAAACATCCGCTTATCGGATAGGGCACTGCGCTCCGCTTGCTTGTTGGTTCGACTAGCGCCAGCGGCTTTAGCTTGCATATCCATAAACGACTCTCTCTCGGAACGGGCTCACGATTCATTACCGCCTTTTACATAGATAGGCGTAATAACACTCGCCTGTAGATCTTTGCGTAACTGTGCTTTGTCAATTTTTCCAACACTGGTTTTAGGGATAGCGTCCACAAAAGACCAGTATTCCGGCACCCAGAATCCAGCGACGCGCGTGTTCAAGTAAATGCGTATATCTGCGGGACTAGGCCGATCGTCCTCTGAGGGCACTATAATTACCAGCGGCCGCTCCTGCCACCGCTCATCAGGGATCGCTATCACCGCGACCTCCTCTACGCCGGGATAAGCGAGAATGGCATCCTCAAGATCGACCGACGATCCACTCGCCACCCGATTTAATGACATCTTTCGATCGATCGGTTAGCTGTACGTAGCCTTGAGGATCGATATGCCCAACGTCTCCCGTCTTCAACCAGCCATCTTGTGTAAAAGCATCACTTTCAATATCGAGATAGCTACGTGACCCATGCGCCACGCAGCTGCAGTTCGCCAACGGTTTTACCATCGCACGGGATCCTTTCACCCTGATCATTGATGACTCGGACTTCGATCCCGGGTACAGGTCTGCCGCTTTTAATGCGGAAATCAGTTTCCGAATGACCCCGAAGATCTTTCGGTGGGTGCGATAAAACACACATGGGGCTCGTCTCCGTCATACCCCAACCTTGAATCACCGCTACACCCCATCGGTCTCGAGCAGCATCTATCATTGAGGATGGAACGGCAGAGCCACCGCATATAATGGCTCGAAAACAACTGCAGTCGAGGGATTCAGATTCATCAGTGCGCAGCAAGTCACCTAATAGCGTAGGCACCAGCGCCGTGAGCGTAGGCCTACTGCTGCTAATCATTGCTCGCAAGTGTGGAATCTGCAGATGAGGTCCTGGCATGACCATATCGGCGCCCGACAGCCAGCCGCTGTAAGGAAAACCCCACGCGTTAGCGTGAAACATCGAGGGCAACATCAAAATAGTATCGCGCTCGTGGACACCAAAGCTGTCGACGGAGCGCGAAGCCAAAGCATGCAGATACGTCGTTTTATGGCTGTAAACAACGCCTTTAGGATTACCTGTGGTGCCACTCGTGTAGCAAATACCGGCTGCATTGTCTTCCGGCGAGTCAATCCAATCGAAGTGGCTGGCGCTACTTTTTGTCAACTCGTGAAAATCAACCACGCGGGGATCATTCGCCAATAAACCGCAAGGATTGACAACTATGATGTGCTCCACGCGAGGAATCTGCGAAAGAACAGGTAAAAATTGCTCTTCCAATCGGCCATCGACCACGACGACCTTATTATTGGCATGATTGATAATGAAACTAATCTGATCGGCGGCCAAGCGACAGTTAAGGGTATGTAACACGCCTCCGATACTCGGCACCGCGAGGTAGAGGCTCAGATGGATCGCGCTGTTCCACAAAAAAGTACCTACGCGGTCGCCATCACCAACACCAAGCTGCGTNAATGCGTTGGCGACCTTGGCAGCTTGTATCGTGATGTCTGCGTAGCTGTGCCACTGAATAGCATCGCCGTCATACTCACCGACACGACTACTGGGGAAATGGCGCGCGCCAAACTCGAACAACGTTTTTACACCCAATGGCGTATGCATCATGGTGCTTAGCATANGGTCACCAATCGCCTTGGACCGCGCGCTCGGCTTCAAGCAATAGCGCGGGGACATCATGTTCGAGAGAGGAGGCATAGCTTGTTGACACCTTCCCTTGCAAGAACAGTCCGTAGGCGCCTTCTACAATAGACGCCAAGCGCCAAGCCGCCAGGCCCATGTAATAATCCATATGCTCAAGTGATCGTCCCGTGAGTGACGCCCACTCGCGCGCAAGGTCTCTCCGTCCGATCACGCCGGGTTTTCGCGAAATTGCCTGAAGATGCGCAAAGCCCGGAGGGTTCGGTGTTCGCTTTTGGCCCCAGAATAACAAGGCTAGCGCAACGTCCATAGCGGGCTCGCCCACCGTGGCCAATTCCCAATCAATAATTGCTTTTATCTCAGGGGAAGTAGTGCTGACTAGGGTATTGTCAAGATGGTAGTCACCGTGGGTCAGTACCGCCCCCTCACTCTCGGGAATGTTGTCTAACAGCCATCGCCCCAGTTCAAACAATTGGGGTAACTCGCGGAAAGACTGCTGCTCACGCACTTGCAACCAGCGACTAATTTGCCGCTCGACAAACTGATCAGGCCTGCCTAAACCCTCGAGCTTTGCGTCGGGCCAAGTGATGGCATGCACTGCAGCCAGCTGGGTCACTAAATCGACCCCCAATGCGTTTGTTGCAGCTATCGGGTCAGCATATCCCTGCGGCAAGGTATCCGTTATGGACACGCCGTCGATACATTCTTGAACCAGAAACGCCCTTCCAATGACAGCGAGATCGTCACAGTAAGCGTAGAGTCGCGGCGCTTTAGCGCGACCTTCGACGGCAGCTAGGACCTTGGCCTCTCGCTCAATACCTCGACCAGAATTTGGCGATATAGCCTCGGTCGGCGGCGTACGCACCACGCATGCATTGTTCTCAGCGTCGAAACGCCACGTCAAATTCGAGTTTCCGCCGCTCAGTGCACCGGTGAACGTTGGATCGATCCAACCCAACTCCTCACTGAGCCAGCTACACACTTTTTGTGGCAGATCACTCACTACCCTACTACTCCAAAACTACACAATAGACCGCCATCGACCGGTATTGTTGCACCGGTCATGTATCGGCTTTGCGCCACCCAATACGCTACGCTGGCAATTTCTTGCTCCTGACCGAGTCGCCCAATGGGAATTTGTTGTCGCATGGTTTCCATNGCNGCTTCNGTCAGTCCTGANGTCATTTCGGTCAACACCAAACCCGGCACTACCAAATTGACCGTAATACCCTTGCGCGCTAACTCTATCGACAGCGCTTTGGTCATCCCGGAAAGGCCCGCTTTGGATGACGCGTAAGCAACGTCGCCGGGGAATCCTCTAAAACCTACTACCGCGCCAATATTGATAATGCTTGCGCCCTCACCTAGGTGCGGTGTTGCGGCGCGAATAATGTTGAGCGCGCCGGTGAGATTCACATCGAGGACTTCCTGCCAATGCTCTTCACTCAGCCGTGTCACGCGGCCACCGCGGTGGACTCCTGCGTTGTTAACGACCACATCGAGACGACCAAAGGCCTCAATCGTCTGATCCACAGCGGATCTGGCCGACGCTGAATCACTCACGTCAGCTCGAATGGCAATTGCACCTTCCCCCAGGCTTGTCGCTAGTGCATCCGCGGCGTCACTGCGGGCGACGATGGCCACTCTGCAGCCGTGCTCGTGGGCTTGGCGGGCCATCGCGGCTCCAATACCGCGCGACGCACCTGTGATAAGCCAAACCGGGGAGTCAGTCATACGTGTTTTCTCGTTTTATTGTGCTCTAAACTCACAGGCGCGTTATTAAGACATTATTCGCGTTGCTTGTTTGCGTAAAGCAAGTTTAAACTAACGGCGGAATTTGACAAGCCCACGCACTTTGTTTTGAACGTTTGTTAGCACAACGATCGTGCAACCGCCGGGCGAACTCGCTTACTAAATTATTAGCGTCTACTGATAGGAGACACGATTGTGACATGGTCATTTGAAACCGATCCCGACTTCCAAAAATCCCTCGATTGGATAGATGAATTCACCCGTGAAGAGATTGAGCCGCTGGATTTAGTATTTCGTGAGCCCGGAGATCCGTGGGATCCCAACTCCCCTGCCGCCAAGGCGATGGCGCCCTTGCGGGAGATCGTCAAAAGCAAAAATCTATGGGCATGCCATTTAGAGCATGAACTTGGCGGCCAAGGCTACGGACAAGTTAACCTTGGACTCATGAATGAAATTCTCGGTCGCAGTCGTTTTGGACCTAGCGTTTTTGGCTGTCAGGCTCCCGACTCAGGCAATGCTGAAATTCTTGCCAAGTTCGGCACACCCGAACAAAAGCAGCGGTACTTAACCCCGCTACTTAATGCCGACATCGCATCGTGTTATTCCATGACTGAACCCCAAGCGGGCGCCGATCCCGGCGAATTTTTATGCACCGCCGTTCGGGATGGTGACGAGTGGGTTATTAACGGTGAGAAGTGGTTCGCCTCTCACGCGCGATTCGCGGCCTTCTTACTGGTTATGGTCGTTACCGATCCCGACGCGCCCATTCACAAAGGTGCGTCTATCTTTCTGGTCGAGCAAGGCACGCCGGGCATGGATATTATCCGCAACTCCGCCGTGGGCCCTTATATCGAGCAGGGCGATGGCGTGCATGCTTATATTAGCTTCAAAGATTGCCGTGTACCCGCTCATAATTTGTTGGGCGAAGAAGGCGAGGGCTTTCTAGTGGCCCAAACTCGCTTAGGCGGTGGCCGAGTGCACCACGCTATGCGAACCGTGGGCGTGATCCGAAGAGCTATCGACATGATGTGTGAGCGCGCTGTCAGCCGACAAACCAAAGGCGAGCGCCTTGCTGACAAGCAAATGACGCAGGAGAAAATTGCGGACTCATACACCATGATGATGCAGTATCGTTTGCACGTGCTATACACCGCCTGGCTGATCGATAAGCACAAGGAATACAACCGCGAAGTACGCATGGAGATTGCTGCGATTAAGGCGGCGACCCCAAAAGTCTTGGTCGAAATCGTATCAAGAGCTATGCACCTACACGGCAGTCTTGGTAGCTCCGATGAAACGCCACTAGCAACGATGTGGGCTAATATTCCAGAACTGGGCGTCGTTGACGGACCAACGGAAGTGCACAAGATCGCCGTTGCAAAAGGCATCTTGCGTAACTACACCCCTCATGATGCTCTCTTCCCGTCATACCACACGCCCACCTTACGGGCGAAGGCGCTGGAGAAATACGGTCACTATCTCGAAAGCTAACCCGCCTCTATGGCACAGCCCCAGCCGACAGGTTGGGGCTGGTTAGACCCCACATGTAATCGTCGAGGCACTCTTATGACAACAATCAAACCCCTCGCAATTCTCACGCTTAGCACGTTTCTTACCGCGCCCCCCACGCAGGCTAGTAGCGAGGAGGCGAATCAAACAAAGCGCTTATATGACGAGCAATGTGCCGGATGTCACAGTGCATCCCTGCGCGGTTCTGCCCACGGCGCCGCACTCGCCGGCAAAAGCTTTGTTGATAAATGGCGTAACGAAACAGCCACTCGGCTGTTTATGCTCACACAAGCGCAAATGCCTCCCGGCGCTGCGCATACACTTACGCCTAAAGAGCATGCCCAACTGACTCGGTATATTGTTTCGTACAACAAAGACCGTCTTATCGACTCCCCACTCCTTACCAGCCTCGACGAATTAGATGAGTTTTTAACCGATCCAGAGGCAACTGCGGCCGTTGATAGCAGTGCTGTAGATGCCAGTTCTGTAGATGGCAGTGCCGTAGATAGCAGTCCTGTAGATAGCAGTGCCGTTGAATTCTCGGGCGCCGAGGCCATCATGAACCTTGCCAATAACGCCGGCGGCTTCAACAACCAGACTATTAAAGACTTCCAGCCCGTAACCATGGCCGAATTGGAGAACCCCAAGCCTGCGGATTGGCTCAACTGGCGCCGAACCGCACAGGGAGATGGCCACAGCCCATTGTCTGACATCAACACGGAGAATGTCCGTGAGCTGACACTCAGCTGGTCGATGGCGCTATCGTCGGGTAGCAGCCAAATAACGCCGCTCGTCCGCGATGGCGTGATGTTCTTAACCCATCCCGACAACAAAATCCAAGCCATCAATGGCGCTACGGGGTCACTCATTTGGGAATACCGCTACCCCTACCCGCCCGGCTCTAAGCTATTAGGCGGCCCAACTCGTAACATTGCGCTGTTTGAGGACTCGCTGTTTCTGGCCACTTATGACGCTGCATTAGTTGCTATCGATGCCAAGACAGGAACTGAGCGCTGGCGCACCGAAAAGGCTGACTTCCGTCAGGCCTTCACTCACAGTGCAGGACCGATTATTGCCGACGGTGTGGTTGTCAGTGGCATCAACGGTTGCGAACTGTTTACCGAAGATGGCTGCTTTATCACGGGACACGACCCTGACACGGGAGAAGAGCTGTGGCGCACGTCGACGCTCGCCGAGCCCGATACCGAGGCTTATGCGAGCTGGGGTGAGATTGAGCCCGACCGACGCGGTGGCGGCGACACATGGATTGCTGGCAGTTACGATCCAGAGCTCAATTTAGTGATTTATGGAACGTCACAGCCCAAACCATGGGCCGCGGTAAGTCGCGGAATGAGCGTCGACGATGCCGCGCTGTATACCAACTCGACCCTTGCCCTCGACCCTAAGACGGGTGACATCCGGTGGTACTTCCAACACATCCCCGGTGAAACCATCGACATGGAAGTAGGTTTCGAACGCATTCTCGCCAATATCGATGGCCAGCAGGTCGTCCTAACAGCAGGCAAGGATGGCATTCTTTGGAAGCTTGACCGTGCGTCGGGCGAGTTCATCGCGCTACTCGAAACGCTGCCTCAGAACATTTTTGATATCGATCACTCCACAGGCGCCCTCACCTATCGGCATGACATTGCCAGCGCTCAAATTGGAACAACGTTTACCGCGTGTCCCGGTATCTATGGTGGCCATAACTGGCAGTCCGCCAGTTACAACCCACAGAGCAACCACCTATTTTTACCGCTACACCAACTGTGCTCAGACATGACGCCTCGCGAGGTCGATCTGGGTGAAGGCGGCGGCGGTTACGGTGCTGACGTCGCCACATACCCGATGCCAGGGAAAGAAAGTGCCGCAGGAAAGCTGATGGCTATCGACGCCAAAAACTTGCAGCCATTGTGGTCCATCGAGCAGGAGGCGTTATTTTTAACGGGCGCGTTATCGACCGATGGTGGACTTGTATTTATTGGTGACTTAGATCGGTATTTCAAGGCCTTCGATCAAGGTACCGGAGAGCTACTTTGGTCATCCCGCCTACCCGCACCCACTCACGGTTACCCCATCACCTATGAGGCCGATGGTCGTCAATTCGTTGCGGTACCCACGGGTATTGGTGTCTTTAGAGCGCTGACCGCGGTGATTTTCCCAGACATTTATCAGCCTCCTGGCGGCGGCGGACTGTTTGTCTTTGAGCTGCCGAGCGGACCATGAAGCTGGGACAATAAATGACGGTGGCTTAAATTATAGGGCCCATTACAGGCCCGTGTTGCCCGCCTCTCGCATGATTGGTTGATACTCAGCGAAGTTAGGATCGCCTGCGGTAGAACCCGTGGTTAAACCCGCATCAACAGCCAACGTATGCCCACTAATGTATCCAGCCTCATCACTGGCGAGCCACAGAGCCGCATTGGCGATATCGTCCGCGCGTCCAGGTCGCCCACGTAACGGAGACATATCGGCGAGCGTCTTCAACGTGTCATCAATATTAGTATGCTCATTGCCCAGCGCTGCTGCCACCATGGGCGTCGCCATACTTGCCGCCGCAATACAGTTCACTCGAATACCGTTAGAGCCCACTTCCGCGGCCAAATTCTTGGTGAGGCCAACGACGGCATGCTTGGCCGCAGCGTAAGCATGGGGGCCCAGACCGCCCATCACACCGGCGGTGCTAGACATACTAATGATTGAGCCTGAGCCCTGCACTTTCATATGGCGAGTCGCGTGCTTCATACCGTAAAAAACGCCGTTAAGTAGCACGTCGAGACTAAACTTCCACTCAGAGGTAGGCGTTGTATCCATAGGTCCGATAGCGCCGACAATGCCTGCGTTGTTAAACATGACGTCAATGCGCCCGAAATGGCTTACCGCCAAATCGACAAGAGCGGCAACGTCGTCTTCATTAGTCACATCACAACGGAGTCCAATGGCGTTATCGCCAAGGCGTGCGACAAACTCATCGAGAGGACCCTGCTGGATGTCGCCTAACACCACCTTCGCGCCGTGCTCAACGAACTTTTCTGCCGTCGCTGCACCAATGCCACTGGCACCGCCAGTGATCACTGCCACACGACCGCTCAATCTCTGCTCCATGGGGATCTCCTAAACCGTTACGGTTTACTAAAATGCCGGCTCACACCGATATAAATTGATAAATCAAATCATCGGGCGCGCGCTGACCAATCGTCGACTGATCAATACCTGATGTTCCTCTAGACGCAGGGGCCTCAAGGCGTATCCAGTCTGTCATACCCGTACGATGAGCAATTTTCCATTCACCGGCTAGGCACTCAAATCGATCGATGTAGCGCCCAGCAACAAAAAAATCCATTTCGGTTTCATACGCCTCAGGGCCCGCGAGCGGGTCACCAATAGGTCGAACCCTATGAAATGCAGTGAAATAGGTTTCTGCGATCGCCGTCGTTTCGCCAGTCAGCTCAATCAGCGTATTGCCAAGCTGGTGATGCGTACGGCTATAGGTTGAAAGAACTTGCAAGGCAAAGCGCACAAAATCGCCTGGGTCTTCGTCGGTCGCAGCACGAGACGCGTCCGACGAGGGACCTTGGTAGAAGTGGTTATGCGTCGAGTGGGCGTGAAACACCCCTCTCAGCATAGTTTCATCTAAGCGATCAATCGCCCGCGCGTAGCGGGCGATGACCTCGTAGATATCTTGCTTAGCCAATAATTCTACGAGTCGTGGCTCCACGCTTACTCTCCGAAGTTATAAACGATCTCGGCACCGATAGTACGCGGTGCTCGTACCGCAGCGTAGGACCAGAGGCCCGCCACATCGTAGCCGTGGGTATAGCCGTCTTCGTCGCTCAGATTTCTGCCAAACACGCTAACTCTTACGTTATCCATTTCCCAATTCACTGATGCGTCGAGCAGATGCTGCGCATCATTTTCTAGCTCAGGTGAGTTGGTAACGTTGACGTGGTGCTCGCCCAAATAGTGATAGGCACCGCGCACCCACACTCTTCCCGCCGATGTTTCCCACTCATAGGTGGCATCGACAGTACCGGTGAAATCAGGTGCACGACGGAACTCTAAATAACTCAGGTCAACCGTGNCGCCTGNTACCGCGTCCGTGTATTCGAAGCTNTCGTATTCGGTATCGAGATAACCGATATTGGCACGCAAGGTCAGCGCCTCACCAATAACCGCCTGCGCCTCTAANTCNACGCCCCAGATNGCTGCTTCCGATGCGTTNGTCACGACGGTCTTCTGACCCGTACCGGTATCAGACGGTAGCTGCAGTTCTTCCTGCTTGTCGTCGTACTGCATGTAGAACACGGAGCCATTGATACGCACGCGACGGTCATCCGACTCTGACTTGAAGCCAAGCTCAAAATTGTTAACTGTCTCAGGGTTGTAAGGCTGCGTTGCTTCCTCTATCGAGTTCACCCGGCCATTAAAACCGCCCGCTCGGAAGCCNGAAGAGTAAGTGGCATAGGTCATGAGACCTTCACTCATTTGATAACGAAGACTGGCGCGAGGCGTGAATTCATTCCAGCTCTCGTTGGCCGTGGCGTTGACCAAACCGTCTTGGTAGGTCCATTTCTCATCTTCGTTGTAGCGTCCACCAATATTGAGCGTCAGCTTATCGCTGATCGCCCAGTCAATATCTGCAAAGATAGCCTGCGACTCACTCTCTTGACGCGAGTTCTGTAATAGATCGAGGATAACGCCAGGTGTCACGAATCCCACCCAACTGCGCAGCCCAATCGCGTACTCTGAATCCCAGAGATAAACCCCGGCTACCGCGTTAATGGCGCCGCCATTGTCCCAGCTTGCACGGAATTCATGGGTCGACTGCTCATAGGTCGCTGGACGTGTAGTGCCGTACAGGAACGTTGGCGTACCGTCCCAGTTTGAAATAATCGTCTCATCTGACTCGTAGCTGCCATAGACATAATCGAGTCGAAGCGCATCCGTCGCCTGCCAGCCTACCTCGAGAATATGGGTATCGGCATCAAACGTAGCCGCCATTTCTGCTTCGCGGGCTTGGTCGGGTGTTGAGGCAGCGAAGGCCGCACCGTTGGGGTCGGGCGGGATGTACCCGACGTTCGCCGTCTTTCTGCGATCACCGGTAATGGTTGAGTTCTCGCTTGGCGAGCAATAGCCATAGGCTGAGCAAAATAGGTGCCGAGGCTGCGCAGTATTGAGTAGCGGCGGCGTATCTTGGTCGGTCTCCTCAAACTGGCCGGTGTATTCAATTTCAAGATCGTCAGTGGGGGTCCACAGTGCGTTTAAACCGTAAGACTGGTAGTCGTTACGACCGACGTCGCGACGAT